>Ga0136643_10005113_pt1 | contig 18376 bp, 7 predicted proteins | sample TergutLab28metaG_FD_96883 | JGI IMG/M metagenome (GOLD analysis project Ga0136643, IMG submission 96883) | Labiotermes labralis P1 segment gut microbial communities from Petit-Saut dam, French Guiana - Lab288 P1 (version 3) (version 3) | ecosystem: Host-associated > Arthropoda: Insects >...
CGGACGCTTGTGAGTGCGGTAATGAACTTTCGGGTTCCGTGAAATGCGGGGAATTTCTTGACAAGCTGCAAACCAGTTAGCTTCTCAAGAAGGACTCTGCACCATGGAGTAAGTAAGTAAGTAAGTAAGTAAGTAAGAAAGTAACGTATAATATTAGTCTGATTTTGTTTTGTCTTTTATATATAACTGCGTTTATAGGTTTCCCTTTCATCTCTGCAACATCAGCGACACAATTTTTCGTATCATCATGAAGAGGCAGTTGGTAGGCACACTTCTATATCATGCGTAATATTTTGGTTAGTGAAGACCCTAAGGGAGCTGGCGGACGAACCTACTCAGCATATGACGTAGCAGGACAGTGTGATCCATCCTGTCCCTCACTCCGCTATCACTGTAACGGTAAATGAGACTCTTTATTCGTCTGCCGATTGAAAATTTCAAAGGCCAAAAAATAAGAACTGACTTATAGTATATGCCTAAATGACAAAATGAGGACAAATCTGTTCATTCTTTCTGCTGCTTCCACGGCGATTGTTCTCGGTTCTGCAGCGAAGTCATGCATCATGCATGTTTAAATCATCAAAATATCGACTCGCTATGGGCCGCCAGCCGTGTTCGTTTAGTAATTCATTTGTATGGCAAGCACCAGTTAAGTAACCCCTCACCGCACGGTCAGAGATTCGCCTTCCACACACATGTGACGTGATCAGCCAACGATATTATGCATCACGCAACACGAGTGTTATTTGCTATATCCGGCACCCCGTAGCGCGTGGGTTTGTGTCTCCCTTGGGATGTATGTCTCATGTCACCAAACTGCTGTGACGAGCAGTTGCAAGCAGCACATCATTTGGCCACCAGAACCGGATTAATCCAGCCCAGTCAGGTGTAATCTCTGTTGCTACAAGATTAATTTCAACAGCATACTCTTGCGTCTGGGTCCCCCACACCACTTCCACGTTACGGACTTTTTAGTTTATTTAACGACTGCTTTTCAAATATTTAGACTATAATTCATCGCATAGGAGGTATGAAGATGGGAAAAATATGTTCAAGAAAGCAGTCGTGACCTGTATTACGATATAACCAGTGTAAATGAACATCGAAATTCTATAGGAAATTGTTTCCTCCATATCTTCGTCCTTTTACCACACATTCAAATTACTTTGGGTGGAAGCTGAAACTGAAGAATATTCTGTCATTAATAAAAACGTCCGCTAAATTTCATACTCGTTTCTCCGTCAGAACACACACTTTAGGTACACATTTCTTCTTCAGGTGGCACAGTTTCAAACACCAGGTACGGGCAAGAAAAGCACGGCATGAGAATGACATGAAGTGTCCAGATTTATAATGTATACGCACCTAACGGCACGCACGCGCTGTTGATCCAAGGATATGAGTGGAGAAACCCTGAAAATCTACGAAAAATGCTCAGTCACAAACGGAAACTGGGAACTCGTGAAAACGAAAGACAGCAGACTATTTAAATTCCACGTTCGTTGGATCTGGAATCTCGGGTTCGAATCCAGCTTGACACATTAACATTCAAGCAGCAAAGTTCCCTAAATCATGAAATGAAATGAGAAGTCATTAAAAGGTTCATTTATCACGCTGAGTTGTCATTATTTGTATACCTACTGCCCGAGCGCACCGATGCACTTGTATCCCCTTCGCGGGAGCTTTAAAATTCTGTTGCAGAAGAAATTAGGGTTTTGCATTCACAACCTTCCACAAACAGCCATTTCCATTACCTTGGTATTGTGGAGCTGCCGATCTGCCAAGCGATTCTTCAGCGTTACAAACAAATAAACCGTCGTGAGATGTGACCCTCCAGTATGACAACGTACCCCCACACAGCGCATGCGCAACACAAGAGCTATTGCAGTAGTTCCACTGCAGAGTTCTGGACCATCCACATTACAGTCCTGACCTTAACCGGTTCAAGGCTAGTGATTTGACTTATTAAAGACATAAAAACCCATGAAAGTTTTTACCAAACTAATCACTTTTTTACTAATTGCTTGCTTCTATGAAAAATGATAAGGAGACCACATTAATGACAAATGTAACTTAATACACCTGAATTTCCTGTTATGCTTCAAACCTAATACACAAATATTACAAAAAACATGAAAATTATAGACCTAAAGTGTTTTTAACCCAAAAGGAAAGGACCGTTGGAGGGTCATTGAGAACAAAATCGAAAAGAATTATAAAGTGAAGAGCTTTTGAATTTGTGCAATTCATGTAATATTGCAAAAACTGGCGCGGTCAAGGGAAGAGACCTAGAATGTAGGACAGGCCGAAAACGGGTACCAAATTTTTGTTACACTAGGCCTGCTTAGCCTGTGGTCCACGACACCCAGGGGGTCCATAGGAGTCCATGGATGAGATTTAAGGGACCCGTGAACGGGTGCAAAACAAGAAGCCAGTTTTCTTTGATTCAATGTCTTCTACGTTGAAATATGTCTTTGTGACAAGTAAAACCACAATATTAAGCCATTATTTCACTCCAAACAAGGATGGTGTAGCATGGGGTATCATTCTATACTGCCTTCCGCCATGGTTAGAGCGTTTTTAAAACCACAGTACTTTTCCATAAGAGAAATTATATAAATCGTGTTCTTGCATCAAGAGTATGGACATCTGTTTTGATGACGTCAATTCGTGGTCAAATTTTAGGGTAAACGTTTGGTTATGAAGTGTTCATATGAAATAATTTCTTTACAGACTAGCTCTTATGATGGTGTTTAATGTTGGAGAATTCTGGACGGTAGGTAGGAAAGAAATAATATTTATTTACAGTTCAGTACTTCTTTAAGAAAGTCATAGTTTGTGTATGACCTGCAGCTTATCCGGCAGATCCTTAGTTCTATTCAAAAGCCACGTCTCAAATATAATATAACATCTTCTCTTCCAAGCTTATTAATTTCATGTTTGTGCAATACTTATTACATTCGACATACAATATATCACTGTGCTTGTTTGTTTCATTGCTAAAAGTGACGGGGGTAAAGGCTTTAATACCTCTTGTGTGACAGGGTTCTTGTCAATGGAAGCATAGGCCAACACAGTTAAAAATACATCGGAGAATGTGGATCATTTTTTGTGAGATGAAGGTTCGATTTGAAAGGGCTGGAGATTTAACAAAATTTTTATTTTCCTCAGCACAAAAATTCTGGTCTTCCAGCATCCCGCAAGGCTGTTCATCGCATTACCAAGCAAAATAATTCAACGTCATTAGACAGACTTCGTTAAAAGGCATGCGTCTTGGAAGTGGTCGAACTTGTCTGTGGCTTAGGCCAGAGGATGAGAAGTGAAGCAACACCTTTGCCAAATTACGCCATCCACTACAGAAACATTGATATTTTTTTTTAATATTTTAAAGCGGTTCACGGGGTGGAACTGACAGCTACAAAATTTCCCTTCAGCGTTCAATTCGATAAAACAACTGAAGTCAATGCAGCCATCTCCTCTTTGTGCCGTTTTCGTCTGTTATGTTACATGCTGACACACTCAAAGTACAATTCCTACTTATTGAGCCCCTTCAAGAACCTATAAGGGTCTTCGACGTCTTAGAAACGGTGAAAAGTTTGTTTAGCAATCGAAACTTCTATACGAAGAAAATTCTTGGTACTCTGTGCACAAGCAGAGAACTTGCGATGCATTTTAACACATCTGATTTCGCTACTTTAACGATTAAATGAGCTCCACATTTATCGTGTCTCATTGTTCTTCAACGGGCATGGACTGGCGTCAAAGGCTGTGTCAGCGCTTCTGAAAGAACACGTTTATTGGCGTAAAAGTCGTCAAGTTCATCTGATCATGATCTTGAATCGTCGCCTTCTTAATAAGCTGGAACAGAATAAGGAGCTTTGCCCTAATATAAAGAATTTCGCTTAATTTTCAGAGAAAAGGCCTGAAAACGCCTGATTGAACTTCGGCTGTAAGGTTCACTTTTTCTAGAAAAAGGGGTAGCCCACAATTAGAAGAAGCTGAAGCGAAGGAGTTCACTCATATGTTGACCTAAGTGGCTGATGTTTTTTGGCCACTTGAATGACTTAAATCTTTCCAATCAAAGTCCTGCAGTCACTGTTATTAATGTCGGTAAAAAAAAAACTACAATATCCTTCAGCCAAGCTACCACTCTGAAACTGCCGTTTGAAGGTGGATAAATATGAGTAGCTTCTAATACTATAACAGTAATTGTCCGGGCATTAGTCGGGAGTGACAGGGTTATGGCAGTTACTCTACTGCAAAAGGAAATCCGCAGACACTTGGGAATACTGCAGAAATCTTCTGACATTTATGATTTTCTAGAAAATCTTAAAATTTAAACATATTTTAGTAATCCTTTCTTTGCTGACATAGCGAGGACCTTACCAAACTGGACATCTCTGACTTAGAACAAATTAAATGAAGCACATGCCTTAAACTTCAAGAGTTGTGGAGAATTCTGTTCTTCTTAGACAAAAAGCTACACTAACCTGGCACAGCCACGTGTAGGAAACAGGACCTTGTTTCTGCTGTTACCATCAAAATAAAAGTTCTAAATCGACTGGTTGTCAAAGATTACCTGTGCATTGCCACGTCAACGGCCACTTCAATCGAAACAACAACAGTGATGTCAAGGAAACGTTCTCATGACCATCAAGATTTTTTTTGTTTGCACAATTTTATTCAAGTTTTTCTTCGGAGGGGAGGGGGGGTGACCATTAGTTTTTAGATTATGAAACGTGAGTAAGGAAGGCATAATTCTTCGTAAGAATTGTTTTAACGTGTATCCTGTCTGTGTGAAAGAAATAAATTCCAGTGCAATAAAATCAATTGAATACAAAATTTGTGTGCACTTTCTGGGGAGGGTATCTCACAGCTTACATACGATATTCTCAAAGAAGTCCATTATTCAAAAAGGTTAAGAAACACTACCTCCACCTAAAAATGAATTTAATATTATACTGTGTCCTACAGAGCTAGGTTGTGCGGCTATGTGCTAAATTCATCTTGTTAAGAAAACGGGTTCAGAGACCAGGTTTTGCAAATTCAGGAAGGCGAGGCAACACTTTCTCACTGCAGTAAACATAAAGACTTAAAAGATCTGCCAGCACAAACTTAAATAATTCTGTTGGACAAAGACCCTATTTAAACCAGCAAAATGTAGCCTTACATCTTACTTTGTTATAATCTGACGGTCTGTCTGTCCGACAGACATGGACATAACGTATCTCTCACAGCGATAAGGATTCTTATTTTTGTTAATTTGGACGGACACACATACTGGAATAACACGGCGTCCTACCCCAATCCAATAGTACTTACACTTGCGTATGGAAGGCTATTTGACAGCATATTTTCAACCACATCCTTTCTGTAGGGTGATAATACATACGTAAAAGTTATGACCAAATTCGGGAAGCTATTTCGAGATTCCGTCTGCAATGACGGAGAAATTAAAGCGAAATCCATTCGGATAAGTAGCGCTAGTGACGAGATTCGAAAGAACGAGTCATAAAGTCAGATACACAGACACATAATACGTCACGATTTTCAAAACCAGGTTCTATAATGTTGCTGTTCTAACACTATTGTATTAATGGTTTGAATGTTATGACGGGTTCAGATCTATTAAGGGAATCTGTCTTTTCATTAGAATACTACATGTCTACAGGAAATGGGAAGATACCGGAAAATGCAAGAAGAAGCACTAGATCTCACTCCCTGCATAACTCGCTCTGGAAGAGGCTATGGACTTGTCGTAAGACACACTGCGTGATGATGATGATTATTATTATTATTATTAATGATCATGATAATGATAATGGTGGTGATGATGAAGACGGCGACGATGACGAAGATCATGATGATGATGATGATGATGGTGTTACATATATGTACAGTATATAAACAGGAAGAAAGTTTGAAATAAGTTGTTCAGTCAACACTTAATACCCATTAGCAAATGCTATAAATAAATCCCGCGGAGTTGGTGTATGTCATGAAAATCCTTAATGGTTATGTAGTTTTCCAGACACCTTTTTAAGCTCTCTTATGTAAGATAAAGGTACAAATCCTGGCTCAATTTCTTTGACGTGTTAAATAAACCTGTTAACATCCACTTGAAATTTATTTGTAACCATTTCATTTAGTCTTTTGATATGTTAGGGGGTGGTGTTCGTGAATATAATTGGCAATATTTCACTTTGTTTTGTTGTAACTATTTGTATTGGTGCTGATAATCTGAAATGTCTCATTGGGGTCCTGAAGCCTTCATTAAGGATAAATTATATAACCATAATAACCTACTTACAGACCACTGGATAGTACCAGATTTTTTTACCATAATATAAACAGCTAACTAGATGCAATAATAATAATAATAATAATAATAATTTTATCAGTAATTCCAATCAGCTCAACATGTTTAGGGCGAAAATTTCGCCCGAAACAGCTTGTGGTATAAAGCACCGATGATGCGGCAGCTATAAACACAGTCTAGCGCTCCTGAGGATGGGCAAAATTATAGCCCGAAACATGTTGAGCTGATTGAAATTATTAATAGAAGAATTATTGTTGCATCTAGTTGACTGTTCATATTATTGTATCAATGATGCACGGCCACACAAACATCAATTTTTTTTTTTATTGTGAGGCTTGAACCCCATTCTGGTTCATGGTCTCCCTTTACGGGGCTTCGCGATAACACACATAGGACCCACCACACTCGGTAGACTCCTCTGGGCGAGTGATCGGCCCGTCGCAGACACCTCTGCCTGCTAACACGCAACACTCTAAAGAGAAAAACATCCATGCTTCCGGCAGGATTCGAACCCGCAATCCCAGCAAGCGAGAATGCGCAGACCCACTCCTTAGACCACGTGGCCACCGGGAGCAGCATTAGGGTTTATTTAGATATTTCTTAATTGCAACTAGTGTTGTCGACCAACCGCTTGAATTGGGAAAGGAAAGGAACATTTCATAAACAGAACTTAAAGTGGTTCAGAAGAGTACCATGTGTTTCAATTTTAACACAACTCTGAAAGAATGTTTGAAAATGACTAGTATGAAAACAGAATTGTAGCTTCATTCGATTCAAGAGTGAGTTCGGAAGTGGTGGAGAGAATGAATTTCACTTGACATACAGAAGGAATGTTAAGTGACGACTCAATAGTCAACATCTGTTACATCGGAACAACTAATAACTACTTTTTTCAATTTTCTTCTTATTATTCTTGCCTCTTGTACTTTTCAGCCAACGGTACAGAGTTTTCTGCTTCATTCAGTTTGTTAATTTTATAAGACCCGTAGGATGAGAGGCTAACCCATCTGAAGGACTCTATTAACTAAGTTCATATCATTATGTACGAAGGATGGACAATTACCAAGGTTCGCTAAACCATAAAAATTAAATGAAAAATCTTTACAACCTTAAGCGAAGCTAAATTATTCTAGTGATATCATCATTTTTCACCGTAATCTTCTTCATATTGATGCATTTCCCTATCTTAGCGCGAGTTTAGTAAATCCTTCGCACTAGAAAATGGGCTCTTGAATTAACACATATTCTGCACAAGACCCTCTTCATTATTCTGGGATCGTCGACCTTCAAAATGGTATTTCATCCGTCCATATGTGGTTTCAATATCAATTTTCATGGAAGTAAGCAACTAGTACAAAACTTATTTTGGTAGAATATGTCATAATCCTCACTATCCCAAGTTCTATTGACGTACTACAGATTCTTCAGAAAATATGGAAAAGTTCTCGTAACTCTGAAAAGATGTGCAAAATTAGAAAACAAAGGAATGGAATATCTTTTCTTGAGTTATACTGTCTTGGTGTTTTAGTAAAGAAGCTCAGTAAAGTGTTCGTGTTGCTGACAGACAGACTTTTATTTGTGGAAGAAATAGTGCCCTAGTATAACACTAATTTCAGTGAACAGAGAGTATTACTAAGTTGCATGGAAATACTGTACGTAATACAAAAGTTTTTTGTACCAAATAATAAGGCGTTATCCAGCCAAAATGTTGCGCAAGAAGTAACAAAATTAATGAATAAATTTACAGACTATGTATGTCATATATTAATTTATAATGAAAAAAGAAAGGAAGGCTGACTCTATTGGTCACACCTTGCTTAGGAACTGCCTTCTAAAACACGTCACTGAAGGAAAGTTAGAATGAATGATAGGAGTGACGGGAATACGAGAAAGAAGATGTAAGCAGCTAATGGATTACCGTAAGGAGAGGAGAGAATTCTGAAAATTGATAGAGGAAGCACTAGCTCGCACTCTGTGGATAACTCGCTCTGGTAGAGGCCACAAATCTTTCGTAAAGATGACTACGGAATGAATAAAGTAATTAATTAAATTGTTCATTTATTTATTTACTTACTTGTTTTTTGACAGACTGGAATATTCTATGTGTAAAGATACTGGATTCTGATTTGATGATCGGGTTTTGATTCGCGGCCTGGCAAGATCTCTTCCTTCTTCATCGCGCTCACATCAACTCTGCGTAACACCCAGCCTACTATGCAGTGTGTCCCGAGAAACGTTTCTCCAGTTAAAAAGCATCAGGAGAAAACCGTTCGCCCACCTCTAGAACTGCGTGCACTGTCCAGCACTCAACGGACTCTCCCAAGTGTCCTTCCTACACAGCATGGTGTTCAGACAGCGCGGGCAATTATTTACAGATTTTGTTAACAGCAGTAAACTTATCTTCGCGAGGTTTAAGGCTCTCACTGCGTTAGTAATGAAGATTCAAGTCTCCTGGGCCTTTGCAAGAAAAAGGCAGCAATTCTGGTGTTCCCATTTCCTTGTCAGCTCCGCACCTTCCTACCTGCACTTGCCAGCCGCATCTCAAACAACCCTCACTCAGCCTCCCGTCTCTAAATAGGTACCTATTATACCCACCAATTTTTCCAGTCCCCACGGCTGACCACCACTCAGTTCCCACAACTTTCTCTCCTGTTCCAACACTGACTCCACCGACTGCACAGCACTACAGCTTCCACTAGCTCAACTTTTCAGTTTTCCTTACCTACAAATTACATCCATACTTTCCGGCGCCAGTAACTTTTGTGGGCTGCAAGAACCTGAATTTGGAGGCAAAACGATCTCCCCGAAATTTCGGTAAATACCTACTGGTCAACATGACGTAACATCCCAGAAGACTTGAAAACTGTATGATTGTATTCTTTTATTTATTTCTGTATTTATTTGTCTTGACAGATTTTACTGGGCAAATTTCTTCTCGACTTAGGTACGACGATCATTCTAAACTAAAGGTTCAGAAATAGGGTGTGGAAATGCGAATTGAAATGAAGTGACGCAGAGCATGATCTGAAGACAAACTGTTGTAAACATGGTGCTGGATTCTGGGCTCGCATAAAAAGTGGCAACATTTTGCACAATGTAGTTAGGCGATGACACGCAGCTTTGGTCGAGAAGCAGGAAAAACCAAATATTTTATTTCGAACAAGGGGAACATGTATTTATACAAACGGTAGTATAAAAGATTTCTCCCCTGTTGAAAGGGCTTTTCTTTCACTGTTTTGACATGTGCACCACAGACGAAAGAAACACAGTCTAATAAAAATGAAGAGTAACGATGGAATTGGTGATTTCCTTGGCAAAACGCGCTGCCGAATGATTCATCGTCGCCACACGTGCTGTGTTCTGACGTTAATATCTGCTGACCACGAGGATGTAACATGCGTGATTCACTTACTAAATCTTCAGCAAGGTTTCTGCCGCATTGTTTACAGTGTGCACAGTGACGGCTTTGCCTACACAACGGTTCAAAAACAACGTGAGTTAGAAAAACACATGGAGTCTATTGCATAAACACTAAGAAACATTCAAGTGCTTCTGCGTTATTGTCAGCTCATTTGATGTCAGAACCAACATTTTGCATTTGCTGACTTATCTCTATTCGTAAAAGCTTTGTGTTTTGTCATAAACTGAACCTTAAATAACAGTAAATTTGATCATGTCTAAATCTTAAAGAGAACGCGTTTCTCTCCCTACAGATATTTTTATATCTGGGTATCCACACTCGTCCTTGGCGTCTGAAAAGTAAACGGATCATTGTTTACAAGGAACCTGGACTCAAAAATGTGGAAGATTGTTTCTTAAGGTATGAAAGGACAGATTTTCAGTTCTTCCAGAACTATAAGAGTGTTTGGATTTGTGAGGAAAATGATACTATCCTGAAACTGCCTGAAGAAATTGAGAAAACTACGAAATTATCAGTTAGTACATAACTAACACAAGTCAGATTCTTTTACCAGTGAGACAAACCTGGTGAAAGGGATACAAATATTGTGAATAACTCTCGTCTCATCTATTCGAAACTGACCGTGTTACAACATTGGTCCGGGAAAAGTCGTTCGGGGTTCCCGTTTTTTAACCTCGGTCTCTGATACCACCTGGTGTCAAATTCACTGGTGGCATTCCGACAGCGAAATGTCGCTAAATGTAGGCGGCTCTTACAACACGATAAACCCAACATTCTCGTATTTTGAATGTTAGTACCAACGTGCAAAAATGTCCTGTTAAAGTAAAAGATAGAATTTGAATTTCGTTTTATTGCTGGTATATTTGTTGTGTTCGACTTGATTATTGATTGCTTACAGAGGAAACAATAACAGACTACAAAAAAATAATATGTATTACGATTTAGTAGATCCTGAACAAAACTTTCGATACAGCTGCACTGATTCAGAGAGAAAATATTTCTGGATTTAAGAAAAAAAGCCTTCTTGAAATAAGAATTTTTAGGTAACCGTACGTATGGAATCTGTATCAACTGCTGCAGTCAAATAATACTGACATCCTTGATAATGAATATCATATAAATGATCCTAAATCACATCCCATCTTGTCTCGTAGATACCTATCATTCTTGACGAATGACTCCTTTTAAATTCACACAAATTTAAACAAGTAAACATAAGGTGCACCAATCATAGGACCATGGTTGCCTAGGAGACTAATTTTTGTACGGTGGAGCCTATAGTTTGAGGGTCCTCAGTATGGAAGTTGCTTAAAATTAACATTCTGACTCCCAGAATTTTGAGGTGATCTTATATTTTTTTTTAAATTCGTGGATGGCGGATGTAAAGTATATTACATACTCACAAACGACATGTTTCGACCTCTGTTATTAGGCCATCTTCAGATCGAATAAATAAATATATGTATGCTTACGCTTCTGTGTGGATTTTGTAAGTTATTCGACCTGAAGATAGTCTAATAAGGTGGGCCGAAACATGTGGCTTGCGGCTGTGTAATATAATCTACGTTACTGAAGTTGGATTAACTGAAAAGACATTCATTAAGTACTGAAACACAGGAAGACCAGGAGGAAAATGATACCTTCACCTATCAACTTTCTAGCACTGGATACTTGTGAATATATTTAACTACGTCCTTTAAAGTGCACAGTCGTCAGCCGAAGTACACGTACGTGCTGCATATCACGACGTTCTGTAATCTTCTGCACAGAAATTGTCATGGCTGCGGTAGAACTAAATCTGTATCTCCATTCTTTACTGATAAACACGACACAGTGCGACGTAATTTCACTGAAATTGGAATTAACGTAGAGGCACTGACGTCACACAAAAAATACAAAATCCTAATAAGGCAACACAGAATATTCTAGGTCATTTCTACTTTCTTGGCCTTCGTTTTATTCGCAAATTATTTTGTTATTCCTTTTATATCTTTTATTTTACTTCTTCCATTCTTCTTTCTTAGTTTTCCTTCATGTTTCCCCTTTTCTTCATATTCTTCCTTATATCGTTATTTCAGTTACGTTTTGTTTGCAAATTCGTGTGTCGTGATCGTGTAGCCGGTACAGCGATTCGCTACGAGTTGGACGGTCCGGGGATCGAATCCCTGTGGTGGCGAATTTTCCGCACGCGTCCAGAACGGTCCTGGGTTCCACCCAGCCTCCTGTAAAACGAGTACCGGGTCTCCTTCCCAGGGATAAAGAGGTGAAGGGTAGAGTTGACCACTCACCCTATCTAGAGCCGGGGTTAAAAGAAGACTAGAGCTATGACTCTACTCTCCCTCTGGGCCTTCATGTCCTATTAAATGACCTTTACCTTTACTTTTTTAATTTTGTTACAGCTTCGACCGTGTAATTAGTTTAATATTTCAAATATTTTATTTTGTTTTATTAATATTTCTGTTAATCCTCTCTTTGTATGCTTAATAGTATTACAGTTCTGGGATGCGCTGTCAAGTACTTTGGCAAACTTTTACCGAAGTTTCAAAGCAACTGCTACGTTGCTTCCTCAGGGTGATTCCTAACATGGCGATCAAGTAAAAGATTCCTCTGAAACTTTTGTACACTTATACCAGACTACACGGTGTTACATCTCAGACGACAGTACCCTTCACAGGCACCCCAAAGCAAACCTCAAATCTCCAACTAAATTTACGTGGATAAATACCGGTCCTTCTGGAAAACAGTGGTGTCAGACCTGACCGTGATACTCAAATTGTAAAGCTGGAGGTAGCTTGCTTCTTGGAAACGTCTATGACTCTACAAGTTGACACGGTACAAAAAGCCACAAAAACCCAACCGTGTAAACCTCATCATCTGTATATGTTCAGTCAGCGCAATTAGCGGCACCTAACAGTTCTAAGACTGAAGACGCTTTCGTAACTCATAAAGAACACCGTCCACGTCCATTAGGAAGACCAGGCAGTTGATGCTGCATAGACTAATGACTGTTACTTATTCTACGAAAACGCGAAAACGCTAAGCACATAAATGTACACTGTATGAGCAAAATGCAGTTTCTCAGTGTAGTACATATATATAGTTAACTTGTGGTTTTAAAATATTAAAATCTGGCAATGACTTTTTACTTCCATTCTGTCTCCCAGTTTCCGTTCTTGATATTCAACCTGCGTCTTTTTTTTTATTTTTTTGTAAAGGTTTTACTTGAAACCTAATATTAATATTTTATATTTTTATGGTGATTTTTAGCGTTATTTTCTGTACCTCTTGTTTCATACGGTGTACCCGGCAACGCAGCTCAATGAGGCACTGCTCTCTAAGCCGGAAATTCGCGACTTCGATTCCCCATTAAATCATTGGAATTTTTCTTTGACTTATTCCTTCCGGCCTCACTACGGCATTGAGGTCGACCCAGCTCCTAATAGAACTGAGAATCAGGAATTTATCCTGGGGGGGGGGGTAAAGACAGCCGGTGAGTAGGAATAAACCTTATCACTTTCATGTGTCGATTTTTTAAAAATCCTTCGAGCCTCAACCGCCTGGAACCCCAAGGACCTGTCCACGTCTCGGATAATTTTACGTTTGTGTGTTTCATATTTGCACCGTATTTTGATATGCATGTATGCGCATTACACGATTCTCACCGCATCACCACCCAGAGTACAAAGTTGACTGGTTTGTATTTTAACTGTATAATCAGTCTTTTGTAAGAGGAAGACGAAACGTCGGTGTGCTTGCCTGGCGCCAGCGACTGCAGATGCTGACAATACCATTTTTCATTGCTTTCTATAGGCAAGACTTAACCGATATTATCAGGGGCTCTCTGCAGGGCGGCATTTATTTTTGTAGGGAGGAAACACAAATTCTTTTCTGACAGCCTTGCGGTATGTGTGTAGATTCTTCTCAGCCCTCCCTTCACCCCTCCTTCAACCACACCACTAAGTTCAATTCCTAACCTTCGTGATTTATGACGCTCAAGTAAACCCAACTTGTGCAGATTATGCAAAAGTGACAAAGCACAGGCGAAGAAATAAGCCGATAGTTCCTTTCCTTATAGTTACGGTATTTTCGAAACGGTTTCTCATTCTACTGCGGAATTCTCGATTTCCCACATTCATACAAATGGAGCAGAGCTTCAACTTTGATTGATTTCATTTAAAATGACAGAATTTCATAGGCTGTATGATAGATGGCGTAACTCATTTCGGAGTAGTACTCCCCTTATAAAGCCGACCCATAATGCTTTTAATACTCTCTCCTCACTGGCACTTTGTTCTGGGCCATATATTCTTGCTCTTAGCCTCCCGCCCCCCCCCCCTCAAAAAAAAGAGAAACATGCACTTTGTGAATATTAAATCTGTTATTAATTGTAACCAATTTCAGAACCTAACTTCTACGACCACTCTGCATACATTGTTCATTCTTAAGAGGTTCTCACCTCGGAAAAATTCACAGACGTTTCAGAAAACGCTGCTGCATCCACTTTGAAACGTCGAGATATTTCTGCCAGACCACACGGTATTACACAACGAATAGCTATATTCTTGACCCTTATGTTATTTAATGAAGTTCCTTCTAATGAAACGAATCTATAGGGCTTAACTTCCGTCCAGTGATAAATGAAGGGGTTACGTAGGTAGGAATTTTGAAGATGGACGTGACCTAATTTAAAGTAACTCTTTCGGAGAGTTAGGAAGCCAAGCAATATTTCAGTCAGAATAAATGATAAAATAGACGAGGTTAGTTTGAACAAAGTCATCCCGTTGTTTATTGGTGTTGACTGGGATATATATTAACCTTTTGACGCCTAATGTCAACTATAGTGGTCGTACCGCACCGCTAACCTCTAAAGTTGCATTTTATATATTTATTCAACAAATATAGGCACTGAATATTTTAAACATGGTATATATTCTCCGATTTTTTCTTTTCAAAATGCAGTTTGTTTCATAATTCTAACGTATTTGGTTCCTGTATTATTCACATTTTATATATAGGGTGTGCTAAAATTAAAAAAATAATTCCGGCGCCAAAGGGTTAATAAAGACCAGGTTAGACTAACGAACCACACGAAATCACGTCGACCGTGCATAAAATTGTACCAACAGAATTGAAGTAATGTTATTTTAAGTTGCCAGAAAACAACCAAGAATACAGCTTTTTTTAAGATGATGATGATGATGATGATGACGATGATGATAGTGATGATAACGGTTGTAGTAGTGGTGATAATGATGATTGAATTACTCGGATCATAACAGCGAATACATTAAAGACTGTCAACAATTTGTGTTCATATTTAGCACTGTACTTTTGAAGAGCTCCCTCTGGTACATTCGTTACTTTGCCGGTTAATTGTTGTACTTGGAGGAATTATATCAAAATTTTATAAATTAAGAGGGGCACGAATTGAATCAAACGTACTGCATCCAGCACTTAGTTGGAGGGAGGGCAGAAAGCCATAAAAACTCAAGTATAACCCATCTCGGGGTCAATTTCCTAACCCGGAAGTAATCGAATACGGCTAGTACTTTACTGCATTTAATCGCAAGCGAAATGCAATCGTAAATTCATTTTAATGTTATAATAACGTAAAATGTTTAACGTGCGTAGTAGAGCAATTTCGTGAATAAACCGTCGATAAATTGAGGAGTTTCTGTCACACGCCGGATTTAGTTCCAGTCCACTAGAAAATAACGACAGGATATTAATCAATACGATATTAGTCATATTGACAGAGATTATCTTTGTTACTGCGAACTGCTGAACGTGTAAGGAATTCTAATTAGCATCCGACAGTATTCTGGTTTCACAAATTTGTGTAATGGGTTTTCATCAGTAATCAGTGCTGTCAGCAATGTGGGGGAAGCGTCAGTTCCCATGGACAAGTTCTGAACAGAAAATACGTAGTCCAGTTCTATAACTTCCAATCGCGATAAATCTGCAGTGTATCCATAGCCTGAGGATTACAGACTTCTTGAATATAAAGCTGAGTTCAGCGTTAATTTATAACCGACGATTTGGAGGTACATACCACTTCCGTATTTGAGAAGTAGAAGAAGAAGAAGAGTTATTCTTATTACTATTTTCAGGCATTCTGCGCACTGAGGCAGCAATATCCTCCGAAAACTTACCAGTCGATACGGTGTCACATCATCATTATCATCAACAACAACAAAACTCTTTGAAACTCAACTCCAGTAGGGGATCTAACATTAAGAATAGGCTGTGAAATTCCTAGGCTGTCATTTCCAGTAGCACAACGGAACTACAACTGTCCATTTATGTTAACCGTTACTGACTTTAATGTGAACGTAGAGTTCCTGTGAGATGGTAGTGAAAGAAAACTGTAGTTTATTTCTTCGCTCGAAAGTTAAATTTTCCCGTCATGTCAATGTATTCTGCGCGTACCGTTCTCTGGTCTTGCTAAAACTTGTGGTGGCGGCTATGTTCTGGTTTGTGTGGTCACATAGTATTGTAGGCTTTGCATTGGACAAACCGGTAGTTCAACTAAACAAGAGAGAGTGACATCGGAACCGTTATCATAGGCAGAACGAGACATCAACCTGGGCCAAACATCCGTTTGAGAAAACCAATTTGGTTTCATTCAAATCTATACACATACACTGTTAGTATATATTTATTTATTTATTTATCAGATTATATGTATGGTTTCATATACCACGAAACCGTTCCTTTATATCCACTGCCATGAGAATCCAAAATCTCATATACCTGCTGCAGTGGGGATTCGAAACTACTTGTCCGGATTGAAAGGTTGAGGACAAAGAGCGGAGTAAGGAGAACATACATGTATAAAAATATAAAACCGCGTAATATGTCCAGTACATGTGAGTGATTTAAGACATACCTTCCGTTTTTAAAAATAATTCATCTACCAACATCACCTAGACTTCATTCATAAAGTGCAACCACTTTTAAATTTGACTAAAATCGAGGAGCTGAATTTATGCTGTTCCCAAGATTAACTGTTTTTACCGGACTACTATTTACAATGTTGAAAGAACTATAGGCGTCTTTATAACCGAGAATCATTTCCATAGAAACGGCGACGTGTTATAAATAGCATTTCAAATTAGAACGAGTTGCATGGCAACTCCACTACCGTAGGGATGTTCCTGTGCCAAAAACAACCCCCTAGGAAGGGGAATTATTTCCTCTAAAATCATGATCCTGAGATTAGTTTGGAAACTACGATAAAACAGAAAACAGGGGGAGAAAATACTAAAACCCTTGGGAATGATACGTAGCTTGCAAAATTTGTAATTAAGACGAATAGTGTATGGAAGTTAACTTTCTGCCTGTGGAGAATAAAAAGTTTCACGTCATCAGTTTGCAGACAACGTAATAATTCTTTTAAGTCTATATATCAATACGCTTAGCTAACTCGTGTGATTTTAATTAACAAAAACCTCTAGGTTATTAACACTTGTTTCTTAACACTGATCAATAACATAATGATACAGAATGCATTTTACTCTAAACTGTCTTAAGTGGTTCCGAAACGCGTTTAAGAGCCTACTTATAATAACATACTCATTTTAAATTTGTATCGGTGAAATGTGGTTGGTTGCATGGTTCTGAGAAATAAGATCGATGCGCTTAATTTTTGTAGAGAGGGTGCAGGGAACCTGCTTTCGATTTTCGTCAGCTGTTCTCAGTGATTTTTTCCAGACTCATTTCAGGTTGATGCAAAGACAGTGCTTTATGGCAATAACCGATATTTTCCCGTCCTAATTCCATCAGGTCTATATATTCAGTAAACGAAATCGGACATTGCAGTTGAAGTGTTGTTAAATATTCAACAAGAAAGAGATTGTAAGTTTACATTGTGGCGAGTTCGTGTACAGACTGTTGCCATGGTAAAACGCTAATACTTTCGCTATTTATTTTTGTATATGTAGCTGTCAACAATATAAAAGTATTCAGTGTTGCTATCAAAATGCAACAATGGGTTCCCTTTACACTATTGTCGAGCTATAAATCATTTCGTACTGTTGTTGGTAATAAAGACTATTAAATATTATGGAAAGCAATCCCTGTTCATCCTATTCAGGTCCTCCCGGTTCCAGCAGTTTGAGGCTGCCAGATTTCAAGACAATCAGCAAAAGTAGTTGGTAAGGTTGTCAGCTCTAAGCACCGGCCGCGTTTACCCCCAGGAAGTACTCCTGGTACTTATTTCCTTTAGAGGCTGAGTAGATCCCAGCGCCATAGTAGGTCCGGAAGATTTGTGTCAACGATGAATTCCAGTGACACCATCGCGAATCGAAACTGCGACCTTCCGGCTTGTAGCCAAGTGGTCCAGCCAACTGCGCCACCAAGTGTCCCTTAAAATATTATGACTCGTATTATTTTAATAGTCTACTGATTACTGTACGTGTATTAGACGGTATCGTTAACATTTAACGAAAGACAGCAGGGCGCGGAAGTGCAAACTGGAGTAAACTGTTTTAACTAAGGTGGCCATCTTCTGTGAAAACGGTAACGAAACTTCCTTTTTGTATTCGTGAGATGAACACTTTAAATTTAAGCCGTAGCTCCGACTATTGTAAGAGGTTCTGTGTGATTTTTCTTAGTTGTTGCAAGGAAAGCCCGGA
>Ga0136643_10005118_pt1 | contig 18372 bp, 11 predicted proteins | sample TergutLab28metaG_FD_96883 | JGI IMG/M metagenome (GOLD analysis project Ga0136643, IMG submission 96883) | Labiotermes labralis P1 segment gut microbial communities from Petit-Saut dam, French Guiana - Lab288 P1 (version 3) (version 3) | ecosystem: Host-associated > Arthropoda: Insects >...
ACATGCTTCTCATGTAGCCCTCCCGACTTAAATCTAGTAGTAACCAATTTCATGTTTTGTTTACATGTAAAATAACCACTTCCACCGGGTAACAACCCAATTGCAGTAAATAAATATATTATACATACATACATACATACACACACATACAAACATAATATCCTACACATACAAAACATATAGGGGACATGGAAACAAACAAATTTTTGGTCGCAGAGTAAAATCACGAAACCACTACGGAACCATGGCCGTAAATGGAAGGACATACCAAAAGTATCATAAAAGAAATATACGTGGATGTAGAACAAACTGAATTGGTTGGTTCTGGTGGGCGGGGTGATGAACTCGAATGTTCTATGAATTCTGAGACCATTTGTTTTCAATAACAACTCTACTCCACGAAGATGTTTAATTTTCAACGTTCCGTAATTTGATTGGGGTACACCACTTATATTCCGTGCCCTTAGCTTACAGCCATTGAAAAACTACGCATGTCTCAGCAACGCTGTCGCTTCTGTAACAGTCTTATGGTTTTCTATGAGTGGACCAGAATAGCGTAGTCGGTATAGCGACTAGCTACGGGCTGGACGGTACGGGTATCGAATCCCGGTTGGAAGGCGAGATTTTCCGCACCCGTCCAGACCGGCCCTGGGACCTACCCAGAATCCTATAAATGGGTACCGGGTCTTTCCAAAGGGTAAAGCGGCCGGGGTGTGGCGCTGACCACCCACCTCATCTAGGGGCGAAGCTAAAGAAATAGTAGATCTACACTCCCCTTCCGGGCCTTCGTGGCCTGTTACAGGGTGAACTTTACTTTACATTTCCCTTCTCTGTGAATTCACACTAATATGCGTACTATATGCACCGAATATCCCAAGCTAATTTTATCTCTCCTGCTTCTTGCTCGAAAGTTCATGGATTAAAATTTGGTCTGAGATCGACTGTTGTGACATGAGTTCTTTTCGTGATTACCCTCAATCTTTCTACGCGAATGACGAAATAATAGGATTACCTCAAATCGGATCACGACTGCTTCCTTGCACATCCTTCCCAATGCATTATTTGGCGCATTCGCAAAATTGCGAAAAGCGACTATGAGCTTCGTCATGTCCGTCTGTCTGTCCAACCGTCCGTCCGCCCACATGGAACAACCCGGCTCCCACAAGACGAATTTTCATGAAATTTGAGTTTGAGTATTTTCTAAAATCTATCTCGAAAATTCAAGTTTCATTAAACTATGGCAAGAATAGCGGGTACTTTACATGAAGACCTACAAATATCTTTGATCACATCTCGCTCAGTTCTTCGTAGAATGAGAAATGTTCCAGATAAAAGCTGCAGGGAAAATAAAACCACACATTTTATGCTCAATAGCCTTTTTTTTTAATCGTGCCGTTTATGAGATAACGTGGGAAAATACTGTGCAGCCGGACAGGCCACAGACAATATGGCGCATGCGCTTTGCATACTGGACACCTAACTCTACATATACACACGGAGAATATGTAATACTTACTACTTTTCCACTGCAACAAGGGTTGCACGAACGCCCTCAATGTTACGTTATACTGTTTTGTCCACTAATCATTCGATGCTACATAATAAGCTGCTGAAATCTCAATTACGTAACTTTATACAAATTAATAGACAGCTTTACATATAAACCTGAATGGGCTTCAATAATACTTGCCGTAACTATTTTTCCAACCAAGTAACTAGTCGTAACTATCTAACTACTCTTGCAGTTCGAACTCCGCAGTGACAATCCATAAACAGAAAGGCGACAGTCTAACGTAAACTTCAAGTCCCTAATATCCAATAGACGTGTCACTTGTAACATCTTGTCGGTGCTTACCTTCTACCTGGACAGAGTACAAAATGTGTTTGGACATGAAATATTGTCGATCACTTCAAACTCTCTCAAGTGATTATGAGTGTAACTGCTAGGCTAAGGGCAAGCTCAAGCACACCTATGCAACTTGTCTTGCCACCAAAACGCCCGTACGTTATAGTGAAGGCAAACTGCTTACCCATTCAGTGAAATAAACTCCACTCTATAAACGCTGTAATGAGGCGAGTGGAACTGTCTGGGTGACGAAAAGTGAAACTTGCAAAACTTTTGTTTTCGCCCTCAGTCCGGGGATTTGGAGGGTGTAAAGAGAATAATCCAAATGCCTGTCTCTAATTAGTTTATATCCTGCCCTTATGCGTGCCAACGATGTTCATGATCCACAGAACACTGAGTTCGCGGAAGGAAAGTAAAGGCATGAATGAAAATGTACAGAAGAGACACTCGTGCATCGACATGAATGAAAATGGAGGGCTTCCACCAGTCCGGAAGCAGGGAAGTGTCAAACCCTACCACCAGACCTTCCCTCCGTAGCACTGGTAACACTATACACAGAGGTGACTTCATCACTTAACTCTTCAAAGCAGCACAGTACTGTGAATGCGGAATAAGCCACAGGCGCCTAACCCATTCAGCCTGGGAACAGCAGATGAATGAAACTTAAAATCCTGTGAATATTCGCTCTGCCAAATATACTTCAAATCTGTATAATTTCGTTCTATGTTCAGAAATTGATAAAGCCACTGAATCGACTACGAACTGAAAATCGAGGAAAACGGACTAAAGATTCGTTATATTCATTAATGCCGAATATAAACAAGCTCTGGAAAACGAGATCCCAATGTAACGTCTTATACAGCTCCAATCACAACAGATTCAATTACTCATTGGGAGAGATTGCTGTGTTCACTCACCAGTCGCTGGCGGATTACAATTGTAGAAAATAGCACCACATAAACCGATCACGCGGGGCACTGGCTTCAAACAAGAGCAACGCACTCGCTACTAACTGAAAGGATCTTCACCAAAAACGAAAAGGTCCGTAAAAGTTACGCGGAAATCAGTGACTACGGTCTGACTAAATAGGGAAAGCAGCTGGCAACTGCCGGCACTTTGCCTCACCGCGGTGTTAAGCTGTACGAATTTCCCTTCATTTCACGACTCAGCAGACCAGCGCTATGACACAGGACAGTTCGCGAATCAAGACATTTATTGCATCCTGGATTGTTGACGAATATTTCTTAACTTCTGCGCCTCTACGGCGTCCCGTGGGAAGCGGACTGCACCGTAAATTACAAAGAATTTAGGAGGCAGTCGCAGTTCATTTTAAGGTACACGACAAGTTGACAGTCTTGTGAGATGACGCCGCACAGTTTGGTGGACTGATGCCGTTTCGGATGATCCTGCTCTCTTCATATTAAAAGACGAAGGGGGTGTCTAGGAATTTGAAGATGATTAAGCAATATCAGCGACATGGTCAAGGACCGGCAACATCACTGAAATATTCCACACACACACACACAAAGTGCCTTACGAAATAAGTGATTAACGCAAAAATTCCAACATCGACTGCACAGAACGATAATTTACAAAAAACCAGGACATCGGGACGATACGCATCAAACACAATTTAAAAACTTACAGATCGCATCACAGTGTCACCTTGGGATCCTCTACTGAAAACACACTTCCGCTTAATACATGGCATAGTGTTCCACATACATAAAAGAAAATGAGCCCCACGAAATAAAGCCTTCCATTAACAGACGGAAATTTAAAGCAATATCGCAACAACACCCACGAAATGTTCAACGAAAGACTTCGACCATAATCAAACACAATTTTAACACGATTCTAATAATTTATGTTATTTTATAATTGTATTTACATGTTATATCCTATTTTATAGCTCACAATTTAATGTCAACGAGATCTCGTGTTGTAACAGACATTGCAAATTGTATACCAAAACACATTTTGTAATAACAGCCTGAAGATGGCTTTAAAAAGAATCCGAAACATGTCGCTGATACGATTGCTTAATTATCTTCAAATTGTAATCTGTGTAATAAAAGTTGTGTTGGAGTGAAAAAGCTATACACATTTTAGTGGTTATTGAAAACACAACGGGGAAGCCTCAACTAAAAATCATCAGTTCATCCTTGCTCGATGGACGGACTCGGTGGCAATAGCGAAGTGACTTAGACTTGGCACGGCTTCTTCTTCTACCCTCAAGACTGAGGCAGCATGTTCCGCCTAAACGCTGTTAGCTCTCTATCAAACTACTGTGCGTCACATCCCAGCAAACCGTAATCTTAATACTGTCGTGAGAACCTCAAATCTGACGTAAAACCTCTCATCGGGATGGCCAGACTCTAGGAGAAAATTATAAACCACGATCTTCCCAAACCAAAAAAGAATGCACAGCACATAGACACTGAAAAATAAAGAAAAGAAAACAGAAAAGAAGAAATAAGTGTGAATCACGTTTCAATACTTAGATGTATTTTTCAGTTAACTCCTGACCATCTAGCTATGGTTAGCATAATTTTTACACGTACACATGAAATAATTTCCATCCGTATTCATCAATTAAAACCAAATAATTATGAAATGTTTTGATAACAGCCATGTCAGTAACCACAGCTGTGACAATAGTTATGACGTAACAGCAGCTGCACCCTTGTCATGAGGTATATCCGTATGAACGTATGACGTAAACGTTTATATCAGGTCACGTATAGCGCAAACGCAGACTGCAGGACCAACGAAACTTATTTTTTGTTGAGTCATAGATGCTTCTGTTACTGCCGGACAAATCCGTGTTTCGGATTCTGATGATTTTCGTTCATCAAAAGGAAGCCGAATGTTAACCGCATTTCGGATATTCTTGAACACTTTTTGGAGGGCGTGGACGTTGCAAAAACGCGAAATCAAAGCCGTAATGTATCGCATCATTCCAGCTTCTTTACACTCTCTACAGAAACAATGCACAAATTGTAGAGTCACTTAAAAAACACCATTGTTGATATCCATCGTTGCACCGTGTATTTCGTAGAATCAGTGAGTGTATTTTAAAAATGTGACTTTAGCAAGGAACAGCGTAGCTCCCTGAAGATGATCTTAGGATCGAAACATGTTGGAGCGATTTTAAATGTTTTAATGTAAAAAATTTTATATGTGTACATTCGTTGGTGCGCTAATTAAACGACACCATTATTGATGTTGACAAATGAAGAAAGGTGTGAGTGGAGAGGCACACATCAAAATTTTGGTACAAGCGTCTACAGGGAACAGACCACTTCTGATAGCTCATCCAATGTAACGGTAAAATACTGCAATTAAAATTACAGATATGGGACGTGATATTGGAAATCCGATTCAACCTGCTCAGGGCAGGGTCCGCTAGCGGGATCTTATGGACGACTGTTCGCTTCCAAACAATTCAGGAAATTTCTTGACCAGCTGAAACTATCAGCTTCCCTAGGGCTTTCCTCACAAAAGTCACGTGCCCAACTCTAAAGGCTTGCTACTAATCTCCACCAAACCGACCAACAGAGAGAGACAGACAGACAGACAGACACAGAATTCTCGCGGCTGCCATTTTTGCTGCATGACTCTCTACGAGTACAACTGAACAGGTTTACATTAGCAAAAGTTACTATAATTATTGCAGAAATGATATTATACCGTCGTGAAGCGGGGATTTTTCGATGATCAACATAATTACATTACTGTCCGAGCCCTGGACACTCCTGTTCAACACTACAAACAGCAGGTGCGAGTTCATTAACTACAAACGAGAACCGATAAGTTAAGGAGGGCGGCGGATGTGCTCAAAACAGACAACTGTAACACCTACACAATAAGCAGAACTTGAAGCTGCAGTGAAGATATTAACAGAAAATGACGTAAACACAGGACCCAAGGGCGCACATTACACTTTAATACACAGAATCCTGATAATTCCCACTTCGCAACGTTGATATCCCACAAACAAAGCAGCCAGCAACATTGATCTTGAGGAGGGTCCAGCAATATAGTCGGAATCTGTTCATGCAGGCCAGTGTGGAGGAACGTTTTAATGCAAAAGGGTCATTTCAACAATTCCAAATACCGCGCGAGACACGAACAAATTGTTAACAGTAGTCTTATTCCTTAAACGAAAATTGATTTCTTATTCAGCGATTCTTTTTTTTTTTACCATGGCGCAACAGCCCCCAGTGGGTCAAAGCCTCCTCATTATCGAGGATTCATTATTACACTCAGACACACCACACTCGGTAAGACTCCTCTGGACGAGTGATCAGCCCGACGCAGAGACCGCTACCTGACAACACACAACATTCACAAGAGACAGATATCCATGACCCTTGCGGGATTCGAACTCACAATCCCAGCAAGTGAGTGGCCGCAGACCCACGCCTTAGACAGCGCGGCCACTGGGATCGGCATGTTCAGCGATATGAGGACTTAAATTACTACCTGATTAATTAATTATCAGTATTATCAGAACAAAATTAATTACAATGTCAAAATGTATTTCTGAGGTTCTTACCGTATAGCGAATCTATTAGCTCCTTAGAAATTCGGATCAAAAACTTTCAACATTAGCGTCAAATAGCACTGAAACTAATTTTACTCTGGCTACATAGTTGGGTACATCTCGAAAAGGGTACTAAACATTCCTGCTGAAGGGGCAGAACTTCTTCCACGTATTAATTTGAATCAGTCAGCTATTGCGATCTCAGTATTGGGAAGCAGCTCATGTTGCTTGGTTGCAGCTGCAGTTCCCACAACCGAAGCTTTTTTTTTTCTAAAAAGCTGAAATTCTGTCAAACATTTCATTGCCGATGTGACTGTCGGTCCTCACAAGTTGACGTTCAGTTCACTCAAACGTTGAGAGATGTCAATGCAAAACGCAAAGTCACACATTCACTCGCGACAAGAAAGCTAAGAAACACGCTCTTCTTTAATTTCCAGAATTTCGATTCATGACTTCGTGTTCAAGCACGGACCTTGACTCAACCAAAGAACTCCGTACGTTACACAACAGCATCACACGCCAAATGCAAGTCGCTCAAGAATTCTGTAGAGTGGCGATGACAAACCCCCTCAAAGTCTGAAATTAATAAGTTAAAAAAAAAAAAAGTAAGAACTCTGAGCATCTTAAGGGATTTCGCAAACCTGTTTTCTTGATGTATTAGGCAGTTGTAAAGATAAAGGTAACGAATACCCTAGAACAGGCCATGAAGGCTCAGTAGTGTAACTCTAATTTTCTTTCACCTCGACACTAGATGGTCGTGGGTGGTCAACTCCACGTCCCAACCGCTTACCCCCCGGGGAAAAGACAAGGTTCCCATTGTACAGGAGGCTATGTGGGCCCTAGGGCCGGTCTGGACGGGTGCGGAAATCTCGCCTCCCACCGGAATTCGATCCCCGTGCCGGCAGGACCGTAGCGAGTCGCTATACCGAATAAGGAAACTGAGCGTCATCAGCTTACCATCTGTTGTATTCAACACGTCGTCGTGATAAGTGAAGACACGTAACTGTTCAGCCCAGCCATGCTTCGAGCTCTGTCTCTCACCGGCCCAGCTACTTGTAAGCAAGCTGTGCGATCCTTGCAGCACTTCATATAAACCTGCATCTGTTGTGGTCCACGTCACTGGCATTAAGGTAGCTAATTCTTCAGTTACACTGAACTCCCAAGACAACTGCACGCACGAAAACAGGCCCCTCGAGGCTTTCATACATCGCGAAAGAAAACCACCGAAAATTAGCGGCTTAGAAACTAAGCTTTCTTCACTGTCATTTGCAAGTTCCTCAACTCTCCTACTAACACACTAGAAGTTACGTAATTTTTGTCTGGAAACACAACATCTGAAACTGCCTGTGACCATTCTTTTATTATTTCTCCTTAACTGAAAGGTTTCAACTATTACACTAGAATTTCAGAAACCACCTAAACAGAACGCACTGCATTGTCCGATTTTAAAATTGACCTTTTGAATAAACTGTGCTGCTGACAAAGACGGTTTGGAGGTATGGTTATTTCGTTTCCCACTTAAACGTCCCTGTGAGCCATCAGTTGTGAAGCATGCTTTGTTTAATGGTGTCTCTTAATACTGCATTTTCCAAACACGGAGAAACTTTAACCACAAGCGATGCAAACGGCAGCCCCACGAACCCAAAATAAAACACACTACAGACCGTCTGCCATGCAATGTACTGGTACACGTACTCATGAACAAATTACGCATTGGTTTCTGTTCATATCCGGGGTGGCTTTCGGTGTGGTCTGTCTTGGACTAGTTTCCACATCACTCCTGATGTGGAAACGAACCAGTTGGGTGCAGCCACATACACCGCAGCCATAAGTCCCTCCGAAAGTCGTACACAGAGCAATTTATCCGAATCACAATGCCGATATTTCAGTCTTACGTCCAAGTTGTAATAAACAAGACATCGTGTCGGTAGCTCCCCTGTCGCAGTTTATCGCCTCAGGGGTGCAAAACTCAAAATACGAGTCAGTGACGACAACCTTCTGGCTTCAAGGTACAATTGCGTGAACATAACGTTACACTTCGACAGTATGGCGACTGCGACTCCACAGAAACAAGAAAAACTGTGTTCGGAAAGATAAAATTTACAAGGACTGAAAGTCCGGTATTCAAAACCTGTTTCAAAATAATACAAAAGGAAAAAATCTATATGGAAAGTTGCTGGTTTCGCTAGTCCAAAACAGTGGATTCTGACGACGATATGTTACACTCGGTTTCGGAACCTGTCCGTCGTCTGGTATTCCAAGAAAAAATGCACTTGGAAACGGAATATCACGGTCTTCGGGTTACAGGTTGGGAAGACACCTACTACGACTGATCTTACAGAATGAGCTGTTCTCCATCACTGGGCACGTAAACTTGGATCTTACAGAAAGGCACTGGTTGAGTTTATATTGACCCGCTTGAGTAGAGGAACTTCCCACTCTCTCATCTGGCGATGGAAACAGTTCCAGTATTTGGAACGTATCCTTTCTGAAATATCAACGACAGACGAGGAAACCAAAATTCCAAGTGGCAATATGGCTACACTCACTAGTCTGTGCCCAACAGAACCCAGGACTCTCTTTAATTACAAGGCTACAGAAACGTACAGATGCATTACATAGCAGGTACGCGACACAGAATGACAGGCAGAAGTAGCGCCCCGAAATATCAGAAACAGAACATCGACTTCAGAACCCCAGTTTGATTGATAAAATACTTAAAAAGGAACAAGATTCAGAAGAGTACGTTATTCCGGGGCATTCTACTCTATCCCTCGAGTAAATTACATTATCCTTTGCTGGAGTTATTAGGCGTTCAACTGCACTTCTACACTGTTGATCATTTATCAAAAGTTAAGGGGTTTTCGTGAACATCTAATTCTGAAACGAAGCTTAGTTTCCGCAGCTTCTGTAAGAACAGTCATTCGATTAACCAGGCTAGCAAATACAAATATTGCTAAAATGATCAAAATAATAGTATTATCCTGTGGATTGCTCTATATGAGGGTACAGACTGGATTCATTCGGTACAGGACAGAGCTGGGGCACGGGCTTTTGCGTATGCGGCAATAACCCTTCGGTTTCCACAGAAGAAGAGCAGTTCCTTGACTAGCAAAGCGACTGTCAGATTCTCAACAAGGACTCTGCTCCTTGGGGTTCGTTTGTACTGTTAGGACCCAAGAAATCAGTGCGTGCCTTTTAAGCACACGCGTATTAACAATTTCAAACCCTACAACTTTCAGTAATATCTGCCATTAGTTAATGTATTTTGACACTATGGTGTTGCAATACTCTACACCCTCACCAATTCTGTTAAAATCGCCACATGGTCCTTCAAAATATATTAACAGGATTTTTTTTAAGAAGCAACAAAATTTAAACCGAATTGCAGCATAACGGAAAGGACAGCTTTTGAAAACAGTTGCAGTACATGAAGCTGCAGGGCTGATACAGATGGCCTTCGTGCAACATGTTTGTGACAGTTAAAAATCCACCCACTGAAATAAAACGCGCAGACCACAGAGAAATGAAATAAAACACCATCACATCCCGTCTCGTCAGATCAGTGCCACAGTTTTTAATTCGCCCATCATGTGTTAACATTTGTCACCTCAGGCGGAAATTTCATTATGGGGAGTTCAATATCATTCTCCATTTTTAAACGATCTAAAATAATATCATATATATATATATATATATATATACATATTTATTTATTATTCTCTATGGACACACACATAATACATCCATACATACAACTCAAAGCTTTAATGTAAAACACAAACGCATTTCAGTTTCAAGAACGTCCACAGACCTGAATTTAGGTTGTGTTTGGATGGCTATTAAATGATGCCCACGTACGTGGAACGCTGAATTCGGATCCAGTTTGGGCGACGATTAAACGAAACTGTATGAACGTCTAAAACTGTACACACAAAACTGCACATACTGCTCAGAGTGATGGATGGATTCCGACCGGGCTGGAAATTTGGAGACATGTTTAATTTGGCTGTTGGAAAGAAACAAGTGTACAAACACGAGTTTAGCCGTGTAAACCAAATCACGGCCAACGGAAAGCGTGAAACAAGGTAATTAGGTACTTACCCAACCTGAAAAAGCCCTAAACCGATGACATAATTCGTTCCATATCGATTAACATGCACACGGAATATAAAAGCGAATAGTCAGAAAGCCAGCAAAGATGAGAACATTTCTAACTATCGCGCTGAAGAATTGCAATGCAACCCGCTGATTTTGTGACTACTTAAAAAAAATTTATTTCAGTTGACACAACTTTATTCCTGTATTTATTACAGGCCTATAGGATTAAAAGAACAACATATACATGTGTGTGTGTGTGTGCGTGCGCGTAAGCTTGGCTTTCACACGTATATACATACTAAAGAAGCACATAACGTGATATATTTAATGACTTAGTTAGAATGTATGTATGTACATTTACGGTTGCAAAACCCTGAGACTTACCTACAATAACGACGGTTGCCATACTGTTTCCTCTAAAAATACAAGTCCTACATACGCTGACAGTCGCTGAGCTGGTACAGAACTTTCTCGTAAAGATATTTCTCGCCTTTTCAAAGACTCCGTGTACGTCCAAGGCTATACATACATGACATTTCGTAATAATTTCTAACAGTGCTGTGTTACAGCCATCTTCTAGAACCCTCAGCTACGGGACCGCCTGCCGCCAGTTGCTCCGACTCCTCCTTCAACAGGCTGCACTAACAGCTACCACCCACACCTGCAGACCGTCTTCTCCACCCACAACATGCGACTTGCAACACCAAATCTACTCAAAAATGCTACTCGCGAAGATATCATAGTGCACAGCCTTAAATTATCTTATTATGCTGCAATAAATATTTTCTACGTCAAAAAGTTTCAAATAATTAATATTTGTTACATTACAACTTATCAGTGTAATGAGCCACTTCTGAGACGGCTTCATGTATGGGTTATATCGGACAGGCACGAACAAAAATTTAATTCGCCCCACAAGTTTAACGAAGTAACCAATATAACGTTTCCAAATTACAGTATAAAAGAGATTATGTCCCGGTTTTGAAGATCGTTAAGTCGTATCACAGATTCAAACACGCACAGAGACGGACGGAGATAACCTCCAGTCCATGGGCTTTGGCAAAACATACAATGATTTTGTTTGACAAGGACACACAAACAACATAGAGTCGCAGACGTTAGAGCAAACACGAGTAAAGGTAGCAACTAACCTTGCAAATCACAGTATAAACACGAAACATCACTTTGTCTCGACATAACCTACTCGTCCTAAATTGGAGTGATGTGCTTTAGAACACCGCAAGTCGCAGTCTGGGTTACAGTAACACCAGGCATTAATAAGGCGGATCACTTTGTTCAGTGAATGTTGAAACAATAATGTGGTATGGAAATCCCTTGAACAGCGACAGTTTGAAAGATCGAGATGGTAATTTGAGACTAGCAGTAGGAAGAAGAATATCTGGAACATAAGCCGTCAGGATCGGATGCGGATTATTTTAGGGGTACACAAACTCCCGGTGCCCACCGGTACAATGAATTTAGTACGGTGGCGCCTAGAATTCTGGGGTGGCGCCTAGACTTTTGGCAAATTTGTGCACTCTTTGATTGTTCTAAGAATGGTTTTCAATGGCGCGCTTTGTGCTGGCGGCGCGGAACCTTCATGACTTCTGGCACTGCACACAAATTATAACGACACATTCTAATTAACAGACCAAATATTATTCAAACACAAGTTTTTAATTTTAATGACAATTTATGCCAAGTATATTATGTGTGTTATCTGATGCATATGAATATGACATCCAGTTACAATGAACACGCACAAACTCGTACACAAACACCACTCAACTGGACAAAGTTTCCCACAGTAACTTTACAATGTCTTCATGCTGCTTTATTTGCTTACCACAACAAATAAAGCAACAGCCGGGAACTACGGGAACACGAACACAAAAGCTGGCACCAAGTTGTCAAATTGTCACCCCTTCCGTCCGAAAACAATAGCACCTTTATAATAATTTACTGGTATGCAGGGCAGCCCGGTATAAAATTAATACACTATAAGCAAACTGTACAGCTACAAATGCATCTCTGTACGAACAAACATGGTGCTATGTAGATACGACTACACTAACAAGATATGTACACATACGAAGCGAAAATTCCAGTAATACTAAATAACTCCAAGACTGGGAACCCTTCCTAAAAAAAAAACATGATAACTGCTAAGCTACATACCTTCTTTGACGGTACTCGAATATTCGTCACCGCCGTATATTTTGGGTTCATGCTGTACATGTAAATTATTAGACAAACTCTCGGGCAAATACAAATATGTGGATTTTACATATTTGTGCCTTGACCAGACAAAGAGGAATCCACATAAAGCGCAATACTAGTGGCATCTTATTTATTCTGCTTACGCTTTATCAATATCTTACTGAATGTAAGAAAAAAACATACACTGCAATAGCAGTAGGGTGTACAGAGTTGTCACTAAATTAAGCTGCGTAATCCCAACATAAGAGCTTACGAGGCATATGTCGCCGAGTCAGAATCTGAATACCCCATACACGGATATTCGCTCGATTACTGCATCCGATTCCGAAACATAACAGTGAATTTGTGGTATATAAGTAACGTCTACCTGCTGTCTGTATTTCCTAAGCTCCTTCATTGGCCCTATCCTAAGCCGAATAAATTCCCCACATTCCTACTGCGTTTCTTAAAGCCAACTTTAATATTATCCTCCTCTTCCATACGCTTTCTAAGCGGTCTCTTCCCTATGGGTTTTCCGACCACTACTTACAGTGGCATTCGACTTCTTCATTACTCTTTCTACACACCTACATTTTATCCTGACGAAAATAAATCCTGTTAACTAAAGATTGTCTAACAGACTATACCAAAAGGGGGAGGGGGGTAACATAACCATGGCAAATGCATCTGCATTTACATTTGTTTAAAAGATGCGATTGGACTTAACGAAGAGTCGTTTAAACTGCACGAAAGAACTAACTCAGGGCACCCAAAAACGCACAGATCTGACTAACGGAGATTCATTCCACGATGCCGCCTACCTAAAGGCAAGTTATCAACGTAACGTCGCTCAGTTTAATAACAAGAAAAGCCAAAGAACAACAATCGGGAAGTAATATCAGGCAGGAGAAAGTTCCCCTTTCCAGATACTTATTACAAAAAAAAAAATAATAACCTGACTCCTCCCGCAAACTACATCAAAGTAATAACTCTGCCCCACCCAAGTCACTCAGAGAGGCAGTAAATGCCAACATGCAAGCAGCAGAAACAAAATATCCCTCCTAGCAGTCCAGGATCTGAAAAGTCTAATACTAGAGTTCGTGACACTGATTTGACAGAAGACTGCATGAGACTTGCAGGTACTAGGCACTCTAAGCGCTACATCGAAATGACGTAACTGCCCATTACACAGAAGTGTGTGACGACGGGGAAACACCACCCGATCCCAACATCATTACCCTCCGAGATTTCAGGCTGTCACAGTGGTGTTGATGAAAATTCCAGACCTCTCGGATGTTACGCCTTGAACGGTCCAAAGGACTTGAGCCAACATCATTATCCTACGGTACAAGTTTGTGCATCAACATCACAATCACGTGGGAGACTGTGAATTCACATTCTACGTGATCTGTAGTCACATTAATTAAATATACTTCATAATTCTCAACGTTATGTGCACATAATATAAGCCATCACTCCGTCTGTCCTAGGTCCGTAATCTGCAGACACGTGTGTAATAATGCTAATAAAAAAAATATAGTTGTTAAAAAGCCTCTGTTAAGAATCAAGTCTTCTTGTCATGTTCCACCGCGTCGTCTGGTAAGCCGTTACTAACTTCTCAGGGAGCGTACTATCTCCACCTTCACGGATTATCAGTTCTTGGACTGCTAGACCCTGAATGTGGAATCACCTCGCTCCTCCAAAGTTCATTTAAATTTTCAACAATCGACACGGCGTAATATCTGAGAAGACTCTAAATCTTACATCAACAGTTGTGAGAGCCTCAGATCTTGCAAGCCTTTATGCCTTACGACCAAGACATACTAACCACAGGGTCCGTATTTTATCTGATAACTATCGTTTGCCACATACCACCACTACTCCGTCGTGCGTGTAGGCCGTCAGCTTGGTGGGCTGCATTAGTACGATAAACTAGCCGACGTTAGGTGGTAAACGATGTACATAAAATAATGACCCTCTATAATGTAAGCTCTTAGAATGACAGTACTCTGGACTTGTAATTCAGTGCAGTGCGTCACTAATATGCTGATTACACTGCAATTAGAATTGAAGTGTTAAAAATCCGGAACTTTCCACCTGCAAGTACATACAGGCCAGTCGAGTTACCGAACTCTCGTTTCAAACTGCCTCTGTAATGAGGTCAACCATTGACTTACACATAACACGGGAAATAAAACCAATGGCTGAAAGAAACACCTCTTACTTTTGTAATTACTGCTTTAGCAACAACAAAAGAAAAGCTGGCGGGACAAAAATCAATGGCTGGCCTTGACTTTACAAGGGAAGAAGCATGGCTACCAGTACTAATGTCATACAAACATGCAAAATAAACGTCAACACACCTCAACATTACTGTAAACTCCTCTTGTAACCAGAAGAACACAAACGAGAGCCCAAAATCTGGATAGTTCAATCATTTCGGATAACTTTTCACCCGTGAAAACACGCCACACCCGCCACCGCACTATATCACCAACTTCTCCTCATCAGAACTGCGGCTAGCAATGATGGCGGACACACAACAAATGGAATGGTGCTGCCCACCTGCCACGGCGCGCAGCTCCTGCGCACATGCTCGCTGCCGTCTTGGCGGCAATCTTCAAATATAGCACCTCAAAAATACTTAGCTGCCTTCTAGTGTATTTTTTCACGTAGATCCCAACGTTTCAGACGATCACGCGACCTCCATGTTTATATAAAAGTAATGTTGATATCCAGATTCATGGTTTGGGTTGAAGTGGTGCGGCTCCAAAATCCAAGGGGCGACAAATGGGTGGCAAAATAACTATTAAGAGAAAATTTTTTATTATATGTGCTCAACAAAACTAAAATTAAACTTGATAAATGCGATTTTTTTAAAGTTTTCTGTTAGGGGCGGCCAATATGATTATTTGCCGCGGGCTCCAAAAAGCCTAGCTACGCTATTGTTTGTATCTATTTAGCACCCAACACGATGTCATATTCCAGAAGAGAGTAATAATCGTCATACTGACCACCATAATAAATTTGCCTATTACATTATCCATTGTGGACTTCAAATATTTTTAAATCATAAGTAGAACTTGAGTAATGTTTGCGCTCAAATGCATTCCCATTGCAAAATCTAGTCCAATATTTAAGAATGGATATAAAAATGTCAGTGGGTGTGGGAAAAGTTACTGGTATTTGGACCTTTTATACGGTTATCGATTTTTTTTATGAATTAAGCATCTTTTACGTTTATCAAGTACGTAATGAATGTCGGTCCTTACAAAGCGTTATTTTTGCAGTGCTCTGAATATGCATATTTAACATTTTAGCCGGAAGTACCAAGACGAAGGGACACCTTGGAAGGCGAAGGAGTACATGGGAGGATAATATTTGAATCCACCTTAGGCTAATAGAATTTAAGATTTACGAATACATTAATCTGCATGACGAGAGGAGAGAGTAAGAATGTTCTGTGACTATGGTAATGAACCTGCGGATTCCGTAACAGATAGAGTGGTTTTATCTTAGTAATTAACCAACTTGATGCACAAAATTTTTGTTTTACAGTAAGTTTATTTCATGCCTTTACATGTTTCGAGCACATGTGCTCGAAACATGTAAAGGCATGAAATAATCTTATTGTAAAACAAAAATTTTGTGCTTCAATTTGGTTACTTACTAAGATAAATATACTGAGATGCACGGTCAGCAAAACATAAAAAAAAGATATGGTGGTGTTTGACAACAATGGCGATTATTTACTTCCCAGGAAGGATCCGGCCCCATGGAATTAGTAAATACTTTGTTTAAACTTAAGGAACTTTCATGACCATCTTCTATAAAAGGTATGCAATGTTTATTACATAATAAATACAATTACACGCGAATGTATCGTGCGACGTATTACAGTAGCAGACTCTGTTGACGTAATAATGCAAAGAACTTAATTCACACAGTGGTGCTGCAGTTAATATTCAACATTTCTGGTGTATAATTCTTTATTAATATTTCAATTAATATTAAAGCGGTTTAATTCGATAAATTTCTAGTTGAAACTATGTAAAAAAGACAAGACTGTGCATTTCATATGCACCCAGAAGTTTAGTTGTAGTGGTCGTGTATATTAGATGTAAGGGGATTTCCCTAGAGGGAAAGAAATATTACTATCGACCTTTCAGGAGAACCATGAACTCTTCTTCTACAGAGGAATCGTATTCACAATGGAGCATCCTCCCTTCTTCTCAAGATTAGTTGAGTGGATTTACTGCTTTCAATACGACCACGGTATTTGAAAGAACACGACAGCAAGTAAATTGCTTTGTCTTAGAGTTATCAACAACACAATTTGATTTACTTTTTTCTATCTATTTCGAAGCAAACAATGTTCATGATGCATTAATCTACACATTTTACACTTTTATTCGGAAAAACAAATGGTATTATTTAAGTCCTATTTAAGGTCTATAATAAAAGTTTACATTAGCTGCTTGTACGTTATGCACGAAACACAAAATTATAAATTTTGCCATTTTTCTGCAAGCATGAAGCAAATAATTTTTACAGCCACAGGCGGATAATCCAAACTACGATTATTTCCGAAAATAATCTGTCGTTATATGATAGCGGAGAGGTAAATATGCTTTGGATGTTATTGCGTACTCGACTCTAAACCCGAAAAATCTAATTCTAGGTAGCGGTACCGCTTTTATGTAATGGCTTTCACAAAATTTTAAAGTTCACAGCCTGAGTATTCAGCGAAGCTGAGATATATAAGCTATATGCATGAGCTATCATGTACAGTCATTGATTAACTGAAAGCTGTGTGTGTGTGTGTGTGTGTGTGTGTGTGTGAGTGTGTGGAATCATAACTGTACATTAGGTTTGTTATATTCACAAGCTGAAATTTAAAAAATTTAAAATAGTACTACAAGAAGAAAATCTTCTTAATTTGTACACTAATAAGACGATGAAATGTATAGTCTATGATGGCTTTATATGTGGGTATAATGAGAGTTAAAGCGAATGCGCATGGATTTTTGGTACGAAATCGTATTTGACAGTAGCCAATGGGAAGACGGCAGATGGGATGGGAAGATAGGATGACGTGTGAGCGAAATAAGCTAGAGGATCTGAGACTAATGGAACTGGCCAAGGATCGTATATAAGGGATGGATTTAAATTAGCGCTGATAAAATGTGGGTTTTTATACCAGAATGTGACCAGAGGCAACATACGGAGCAGAATCTTTGACACTAATTAAAGACGTTGCTAAACGGCTGGCAATTTTCGAAAGAAGTTTTAAATAGAATGTTTGGGGAAATGGTGTAAATGTAAATTGGAAAAGCGATATAATAAAGAATTAGTGCAGCTCTGCTTTTCAGTTGACTGTCAGTTGGCCGGTCGTCCAGCGGACAGTCAACTGAATAGCACAACACGTACTAGTTGTTGTATATACGCGGTATTTATTTATTTACTGCAATTGGGTTGTTACCCGGTGGCAGTGATTATTTTACATGTAAACAAAACATGAAATTGGTTACTACTAAATTTAAGTCGGGAGGGTTACATGAGAAGCATGTAGTGGCAACTTGGAATCTTGGGAAACATCTCAGCATTTGCTTATAGACACAGGGAAACCAAGAAAAACCTGTGTCGAGATGGCCGGTCGCAGGACCTTCCGAGTACT
>Ga0136643_10005120_pt1 | contig 18371 bp, 14 predicted proteins | sample TergutLab28metaG_FD_96883 | JGI IMG/M metagenome (GOLD analysis project Ga0136643, IMG submission 96883) | Labiotermes labralis P1 segment gut microbial communities from Petit-Saut dam, French Guiana - Lab288 P1 (version 3) (version 3) | ecosystem: Host-associated > Arthropoda: Insects >...
CGTTGCGCTGACCACGTGACACCCCTCTATCCGCAAAAGTTGGCACTAACTTAGCCGACCGGCGGCGGCCGCTCTGTCGGTATAGTTCGCGTGCGGACTAAGGCCACGGAGTTTAGTTTAGTTCTACACGAAGCCATCAGCCAGAAACAGTATCCATGAACTTAAAGGTGTTCTCTCCATCCCACTGTGGCTTTATTGTATTGAGTTATTAAGGTAGCGTATGTTTATATGTATAAAAAGCATTTGTTTAAGAATTAAACAGTTAATCAAGGCACAGATATAAATGATAGTCATGTAGGTCATGAATGTCCTCTAACACATGCTGCTGAAGGTTGTATGACTCACTGCAGATTAATCTGTATATGAAAGCAAAGTACTGGTATATAATGCATCATCAGATATATACTTGTGAAGAATTAGCTCATGACTATCAACATGTATATAAGCTTGAACTTTGCAAAGTCAGCAGGTCTGTCATTGAAAGGAAACAGACAGAACTTTTCATAAAAGGGCACTGCTGTTCAGTTAAGAAGTACACAAACAATGCCTTCTGATTTATATATGTAGTACAAATTATGCCACATAACATATTAGTAGATGTAATTAAGTTTGTATATGCATTTAATTACATTCCTTTTTAGTAAGTAATTTTATCGGTGTCCTATTCTAGTTCACAGACCATCCTTTTCATCTAGTTTTTGGCTTTTTTCAGTTCTTTTACTTCAAGTACCCTAGGTATGGTACAGTACTTGTAACATATTCCACATTAGTTTTACTTGGATATGTGTGTTAAATAAATGATGCAAACAACAGTAGTAGTAGTAGTAGTAGTAATAGTTTGAATGAGTGGGAAGTGTTGAGGTATCATGCATTATATTTTAGCTAGCACTGTAAGTAAGAGTGCCATGATATATGAGAATTGAAGCACATGGATTGTTAGATGGAATATAATTTCTAATGCTTAGTACATCCAATTCTTTGCACAGAAAATCTGAAAAATGCTTATCATTTTAAATTAATTAATATGGCTCCCATATAGGTTATGGTTACAAGCACTTCAGGGGAATTCCATGCAGTACATAAAGGAATGCCTAGGCCAGCATAAATGTTAACATGGATGGAAAACTGGAAGGTTTTTGCAGTAGTTGGAGGGAGTAGTTTCACAATTTGTATTTTTCTGACTCTGCCATGCGTATGCCTGTTCAAAAAAATTACTGAGCAAAGAATGTTTTAATACTTTTTCAGGGCAAATATTTGGCAAGGGGAGTTTCCTAATACCAACACAGCAGAAGATGGTTACATAGGCACTTGCCCTGTCACAGAATTCCCTACGAATGCATTTCATCTTCACAACATTGTTGGCAATGTCTGGGAATGGACAGCAGACTGGTGGAACGTAAAACACACAAACACACCCACTGTAGATCCTGTAGGTTATATTATGTTATACACATGTCTATCAGTGTTAAATTTACCTGTATTTCAACACCTTGCTGCACTGGTAACTCCTAAGCTGTCAGCTGTGCATGTCATGCTTGTACTCAGAAATATGACATTGAAAATTCATAGTGCAGATAAAACTTTCAGTTGAAAATGGCCTAGCTTTGGACACTGGGAATTTGTACTAATGTCTAGAGCAGGGTTATGCAAATGTCTTTGAGGTGTAGTAGTCATTAGAAAGTGCTGTGTATATCACTTTGTTACAAATACACAGAAATAATCCATCAGTAATTTCCTCATTGTCTTTTATGACCAGATTTAAATTTACAGACATCTTTAGCTTGCAAACAAAAGGTTATTTTCAAATGTAAAGTGTGATTGACTACTGTCTGACCAATCTGATAGCCTACCTTTAAGAAACAAACTGACATATTTTCACATAATATTCCAAATTCAACTTCCATCTGTTACATCCTAATGCAAATAGATGATACAAATTTCATAAGCAACTGGATACACATTTCACTGGCTGTAAATAAAAGTGGAAATGTCTTCCAAACTAAGAGTACACATGAAGATTATGGATCTACTGGGATGTGACACAGTGTGATTTGTTAGCAGCACCATTACTGTTGATACAGATCTTCTAACAGGACAGTTAAAATTTGTATATTTTTATAACATAAAGTCTCTAATATCATTAATGTCAATAATAGGCAGATATCTCCTGGGTTTGATTGTAAACTGCTTTTGTCTTTTGGTTGCTCTGTCCCACCATAATTTTCATGGTATATGTGTACTTCAAGTCATGTGTGAAGGTCAGGTAATTTAGACTGACATCAGTTAATATCATTCGTTTTAAATCAAACTGCTTGCTGACTGACAGAGAGGTGGGATGAATGGGAGTAGAGGATTGTGTGGGTGGTGGAAGTAGAAATGAGGGGGAAAAGGGGAAAATATGGCCCAGCCACAAAACTTCTTCAGCTTGCATTCTGTAAGGAGATAAGGACATATTCTGTACTAGGTACTGTTCAGAAGTACTGAGCACTAATATTTTTGTGCCATTTTTGTATTTTATTTCATGATTAGCACTTTGAGTACGAGGAGGTGCTGATATGTCCTTAGCCTGACCAGGAAGGAAACAAGCTACAGCGACCATACTCGGGATTTATTTAACATACTCCACATGAAGCTCACTACACTTCTTAACCCATTGCCATAACTTTTGCAAGCCACTCAAAAAACATTCAGAAGGTTGTGCATCCAACCAGGTCTCTGTGGCAGAAATTACCTCCATGTCGGATAAAAAATGGCAACCTTTCAATTGTTTTTTCAGTCCAGGGAACAGGTAGTAGTCCGACAGGGCCAGATCCGGCGAATAGGGTGGGTGATCAAGACACTGGAAGTCCAGGTAGGCCAGTTTCTTCTGGGTTGCAAGTGCCTGGTGAGCCGGGGCATTGTCGTGCAAGAACTAGACCCCCTTGGTGACCTTACCGCGGCGTTTTTCTTTCAAAATGTCCTTCAATTGCACCAGCAGAGATGCGCAATACTCCGCGTTGATAGTTTGGCCCTTTGGAAGATAATCAATGAGGAGGATGCTGTCTTGACCCCAAGAAATCGAGGCGAGAACTTTCCCAGCGGATTTTTGCACTCGGAGTTTTTTGGGGAGGGGTGAGCCGCTATGCCGCCACTCCAATGATTGTTGCTTTGTCTTCGGATCGTAGTCATATAACCAGGTTTCGTCGATGGTTACCAGTCGCGACAGGAAATCGTTTGGATCGCGCCGAAAAAATTCTGAAAGTTACTTAGATGATTGGAACCGTTTACGTTTTTGATCTGCGTTCAGGCATTTGGGACCGCGGAGAGCTTCCGCATGTCCAAATCTACAAGAATGATGCCCAGTTGCTCAGCTATTGATTTAGCCGAAATCCGGCAGTATTCCAAGATTATCTCGTGAATTTGATCAATAATCTCCGGGGTGGTCACTGTTTTGTGTCGTCCAGGACGAGGCGCATCACAGGTGGAAAAATCACCACGTTTAAACTAGGCCACCCAGTTTTTGACGGTGGCATACGATGGTGCATGCTCCCCTAATGTTTCTATCAGAATGTCATGAATTTCCTTCAGCGCCTTGCATTGCAGGAAAAAAAAACTTGATGACAGCTCGCGTCTCCATGTTATTGAAATGGCGCGCGTCGCCTGACATACTTCCTTTCCTCATCTGTAACAACAAAAGACTTGCAATTCGGCACATGAACAGACCCCTCTTTCCAGTGACACTATCAATTCCGTCCGATGACGTCGGGAAGTAGGTCGGGCTAAGGACTTACCAGCACCCCCTCGTAATTCCACACTAATGGGTGAGAAATGTAAGTAGAATCCTGTCAGTGGTCAGAAAGACCCAGGAGCAAAGAGAGCAAGAAAATCAATAAATCTCTATTTGTTGTTATGAAAGAAATGAGAAAATGGCATCATTTTCTCCCTAGGAATCCACGAACTTAATACTGGCTAATGTTCCTAATACTGTGGCAGAAACAACATCTAGCAGTGCATATGATACTAGAACAGAATGGCAGAGATATTCTGATGCTTACTGTAAGAAGTCTCAGTGATGGTGCTGGGGTTCGACTTGCGTGATTTCACCCTCTGCAATATTTCTTTAATACAGCTGTAACAAAAATTGAAAAATATCCATAATATGTATATCTCTGATGAAAGACAGGGTATGTGTATTGATTATCAGCGCTTTTAAATACAGTTTACTCCATTTACAAACATCAGTTACTGTTTACTGTCTTCTTTGATTTTCTCTTCATGTTTCTGTCATAACTTTCCTTCAGTATTGTAAAAAAGTGTTTACTTAAAAAAACAGAAAAACAAATACAAATAATCTTTTCCATTACATTGATGATTACAGATATGTTACTAACAGTAATAGAGTACATTTGAAATGAAAGTTGTTGATGTAAGTGAAATCTATAAGAGGTATTACACAGAGATATTTATGTGATGAACCATTTTTTAATCACTGCAGGTGATTAGATCTCATGCAAAGGACATGTCATTTTTAAGCAGTAAAACTAAAATTTTTGTAAGAACATTTACTGTACTCATAGCTTTCCCACACTTTAAGCAAAGGCTCAGAATGACACAAAATATATATATCTGCATCATCACATTCTTTGTTTAGCAAGGACTAGAGACTGGGAAAGACCGTGTGAAGAAGGGTGGCTCATACTTGTGTCACAAGAGTTACTGCTACAGATACCGCTGTGCTGCCCGCAGTCAGAACACGCCTGATAGTTCTGCTGGAAACCTTGGCTTCCGCTGTGCCAGTACAAACATTCCTGAGTACCTGGCAGAGCATCTGTAAACCATCATTACATACTGGATGCAATTAGTCTGCTACTGAGCATACCATACATTTTTAACAGTGCACTGTTCACTTTTGGTATACTGGACTCTGAATTTTGGTTACAGGAATCAAATCGAAGTTCAGATGTCCACATGGTACATGAAACACATGTTGTGTTATAGTTGGTACTTACTGGATGAAGTGAGTTTAGTCTCAAAGAGAAACAAGTTCATATTGTGTTGTTCTTAATTCCCTTTGTATATTCCTGTCTTTGTGATAATTGAGGTAAATAGGGTTGCTGATGTTATATGAAACTTTTATTGACAAACTATAGTTTCAATTAACTTAGTTTTTATTCACATTTTAAACAGTCACTGCTATTCTAACAACAAATTATGTGAAAAGCAGGAACTTTAAAATAATGTACATTTCAGACTGGCTTTAATTCCTTAGTGATATATTGTACAGAAGAGCAGGTTTTAGATTTTGTTACCAGAATGATAGAGCAAAGGTAATGGGGCAGCTTTAAAGAAAGTTCATAACCTGACGTCCGTTTCTACATCTGACAGTTATTGGGCACAGTTTTTATTTCATGTCCAATTGTGATCTGAAATAATGTCCATTTGGAATATGGTAGCCCATATAACATCCAATGCTAGTGTCAGTGGCACAATAATATCTGGTCAGTAGTATCATTTGGTAGTAATTATGACAAATCAACTTACAGCATGCATGACAGAATAACAGTCTGGGATGGGTGGCAAGAAATCTTTTTGAACAGCTAAGTATATAAAGTACATTCAACTTAAAATCTTGAAACCAAACATTTCCACAAATTTGGTTCTGTCCTGTACAGTATACTGCATATCCTTACATTTGTTTTTGCTTGGTGCATTAACCTTTAGGAGGCGGATTTAGATATCAAGTGTGTTTCGGGACATTCTGAGTTTTTCTGACTTAGCATGGACATTTAAATTGCTGCCAAGTAAACATAAAGACCAGCCTATGGCACACTGGACCATTGACCAATAGACTAGAGACCAGCGTATGGTCTCTTAGGACAATAAAGTTTAAGCATATCAAAAATTCTGGTTTCATGTTGTATTCATATTTGCTGATACACCCTCATAATTAGTAGGAGAGTAACATTACCACCATACAGATAGAAGAGTACTCCAAGTGTGTGTTTCTGAGCCGTGTTTAATAACACAGTAAAGCATAGGCTTATCTTTGAAAAGTCCATTTGAGCTAGGCTAATCATAACAGACTTCATAATTGATGAGAAGTTTATGGTGGTGAAACTTGAGATTGTGGTTATGACACCATGAACAGAATGAAAATGTAAAAATACATGCTATGGGCTACAACTACTAGTGGTATACTGCGTATATCACATAACAGTCTCGGTAATTTTAAAGTACGAGCCAGGTTTAAATTATTGTGTCCCTGTTGGAACTTTTACTTTGAACATTTACTGCTATGTAGATGATCAACTTCCACATAGCTGCAACCACAGCATAATGCTATCGGGACAGAAATTGCAATTTTAATTCAAGTACTATTTCAAAAATCAAAATGATGTTGAACTTGATAATTGTGATTACAGAAAAGTAAACATTTAGATCACTTTTTGGACTCCTTGTGACACAGTTTTTGTGAAATGAAGTCATAAGGCCTGTATGTTATCTGGAAGAGTATGGACGATGAAAATGGCCTGCACAAGACATTTCATTGGCACAGCAAATGCCACTAAAAGATAACATTGCTCCAAACTTTTGCCTTATATCAAGTGCTGATATTCAGTCTTTTACAGCTAAGAATTTTACAGTTATGGACATATTATTCTTTGTTTGAATGTGACTTCCGATAAACAGTTGTATGAGTGACAACTCCAAAAAGTCAAATCGCAGCAGAAAGACTTTCATCACACTTCAAAGTTGAGAGTACTGATAAACTGTTATTGTAACAGTGATTAGGTTTTGATGAGATTTATGGCAATTTGACACATTATTCCTGAGTTACATACTTTCCCTATTAAGGTTTTTCACTTCAGTTGTTTTCTTTAATTTCAGTGACTTCATATACATCTAATTTATTAAAACAAAAATATATTTTAGTTTGAACCTCTGTCATGTAAAAGGCAAAAGCCAGTTAACTGAAATTAATGGTTTCTTTCTTGTACATTAACTCTGGACTGCTGTTTCTTTCATCAGATATCATATGCAAAAAGATTAAGGAAATTAAAATTAACTTTTGCCTCACAAAGGTCAGAAAAGGAAGACATCAAGCCATGAAATATTTCTTTAAATGACTTCATTTCCCATACAGCTTTCCAAGATCAGCTATGAAGCAGTCAGTGGCATCTTCCTTACGGATACACAATTCTGAAGTGACATAACTCGAGATGTTCTTTGAGAAAGGAACAATTTCCTCTGCTGGTGCTAATTTAACCAGCATACTGTGCTGTGTGCTTTCAAGCCATTTGATAGTGGTTTCTGTTACTTTTTGCCAAATGAAAGACCATACTGTTCTAGGTAACATATAACACAAATCTAAGCAGGATTTCCCCCCCCCCCCAGTAACTGCCTTTGCAGTCATTGTGAGTAAGATGTACAACAGACTGACATTTCCCTTGATTATAAGGGTTCATTGTACTTAGTGATTTTCCTGCAGTTTTATAATTTTTTTAAAATTACCCTTTCTGGTAATAGCCAAAACATTTTCACACTTTATTTCTTACAAAGAATAAATATTTTGGGTAATTACTGTTCACAGTATAAAAGACTATTAAATGTTTAGAACATCCTTTTCTAGATATACATAATTTTGTACTTACATAAAATGTTGCTGTACTTAACCATGTCAGGAGCACAAACTTTGAAGTTCCTAATGTATAATGAAGATCACAAGCAAAAGTCTTCCAATTGTATATCATAAGTGGTGTAGGTCACATACTATTGTATGAAGTGAAATAAATTTTATAGCTGTGATCAAACATGAGTTTTCATGACAAGACAGTGTCCTTATTAAACCCAGTACACTTGTTCCTTTGCATACAAATGACACATTTGAAAAGCTTATTTGAAATAGATGTTCCTGGCAAGAGCATTCTTACCTATAATATGACATAAAAGTTCCCTAGGTAATAAAAATTAAATGCCTAAGTCATTACAACATCAAATTTAGCTCACTTATTCCACATCAGTTTTCATCACAATCCCCAAAGTCAGCGACACATCTTTCCTATCCTGGTACAGGTTTAAAATTCCATCATGGAATCAATAGCTCAAGGAAAGATAGTGTCCTCAAGACTTCCTGTGTAACATATGTGTTTTAAACTTATATAAACTTGAATTTACTTACATGTAAGAACCAAGAAACTAAAGGTCTCCTGGAAGCCACTTCATATTTTGGAACAAAGCTGATGCAGTATTCAATGGAGTCCCACACCAGAATTTACAATCTCTACTGTTGATGTTAATGTCATGTTTAGAAACGAAGCCAGTGCAGTATTAAATGGCGTCCCACACCAAAATTTACATCCTTTCTGTTGATGTTACGAAAGAAGAGTGCCAGCTGATGCAATGGTAGTCGTGTGACTAGAAGAAAAATTAAAATGACCACCACAATGCAGGCACTATCATAAAGACAACTGGATGAAAAAGAGTATGAAATTTGAGAAGATATTTGGAAATGAAGACTACTGTCTTCTAGGACACCACCACCTAGTCTGTTAGATTTGTACCAATATTTATCACCTTGTGAACCTCAAGTCTCATTAGGCACTTCCAGTTTTTAAAACTAAAATATATTAGTAGCATGTCCAACTGACTTGGAAAGAATAAAAAAAATTCATGGTATTTGGGTAAAAATGGAAAAACTGGAACTAGTTTAAGGGTGAAAGAGGAGAAGTACTATATGTGACTAGTGTGCAAGATTAGAAAAGAATGTGATATCTGTATTTCACCATTAAATATGGAAGGTAGTACAGTTGTCTGCCAAAACATTACAACATGAAGGCTTAAGGGGGCATGGATATAAAGCTCTTTACACCCTCATCTACACCACCTGTAAGATATGAATACCAGAGTGAACTTGCTCAGCCGAGGACATTTCATTACAAACATCTGGAATAAAGCAAACCATCATGAAGGCACAGCTCCTTAAATGAAACAGAGTATGAGGGCATAACCAATTCCATGCTACAGATTCTCCTCGAATACCTGAGTGTTACCCAGCTGATCCAGAAAAAGCCTGCCTTCTGATTTTACTCAGAGCCAGTTCCATACAGTTCATATCTCCATTACCTAATTCTCTAAAATCCACTTTATTTTTATATGTGGCACAGAACACTGAACAAGAATCGGTGTAATATCAGTAGTTTAGGATCATAATGTGGCATTATATGTACCTTATGTAACATCACAAAGACCAGGTGTCATCTGTACTCCAATTTTGAGAAAGAAAATACTGATCAAAATTCTTCCTACAAAAATTTCCCCATTTATGTGCAAGGTACCCTCCCAAAAGGTGAGCTGTTCACTGGACTCAGGCATACCTAATCTCTACTGCTGAAATAAACTGTTGGGATAAATGAAGAAAATGTGAGGACCAGGAACTGGTAGAGGGTAATCACTCAAAATAAATCTGGGTACCCAGAAATTATGGGAATGTTCCTACAATAATGTCACCGATAGTATGGTTTCTTCCAGCTACATGGTAATAGAGTATACCTTTGTGGGTAGTTTGTACACACCATTCTATATTGCATCAGTCCCACACATGAACAGTTTAGTGAAGCTGTGTACACTCTACTCTTGACTTCTTACAAGCTGTTCTACAGAACACATTTTACATCAAGTTTTATTTCAAGCTGTGTTCTTGTAAGTTGTGTATCTCAGTTTCTGCAACGTATAGCATGTTACAGACAACCATCCAAGAAGACTTCCAAGCAGTAGAGCTTCCAGTGATGAAAAAGTCACCACATCCAAAAGTTAATGAGGTTTAGTTACATGCCTGAGAGTAAATAAAGTTTTCTTTTTTAATCTGATATTGTTGGTCAACACATATACATCCACTCAGTCCATATCATCAAAAGTACTAATGTTCTACAGCATTTATATGAAAACATCTTCAAAAAATTGTTACGAGAAATGATAAAATGGAGATGTGCCCACTTAAAATGGGCTGGCTGTCCAACAGCTTGTGGTCAAGAACAAAATGCCTGCAGTCTCTCATCCTCCCTGCTTGTTTTAATTGTTCCATGCAATTTCTTGACTGTTTCATAAATTAACTGAAGTGGTTTTCATTAAGGTTTGCAGATTCAACAAAATTTGTGTGTACTGAATGTTAAGAAAGGAGATGAGTTTCAAACATGCTTCCAACAAAAGACAATAACAGGGCCCATTATGTTAAAAATGAAACTTACTTAAGTCAAAATATTTCTCATCGTATTGTTACAATAAATATGACTATCATTTTGGATGTTGTTGAATGTACTGGGAGGTTTATAAACACAACATCTAGGAAACTGCATCTGTTTCTGTCATCAGGTAAACATGTCCCTCCACTCAGCTGGGCCCCAGAGTTAATCTGCATCATTGGTTGGCAAAGGAGGCCTTACAAGTAGGAACCTGTACACCTGTACACTCAGCTGCCAAAATGTGTCTGAAGAAACCCAAGATGACAGTATCCAAAATACAGTATTCGTCATGACCAAAGAGGAGAACTTTGAAGAGGTCATGATACAAAGTTTCTGCCAATTAAACCAACCTTTGCTCCACAAAGATCCAAAAAATCTCCGGTCACAACTAACACACTTTTAAGAATACGTTTATTAAGCAGCGACTAGTTTCAGCCCAAGCTTCAGCCATCATCAGGCTAATACAAGAAAGTGAATAAATATGTGCATGTTTGCTTGACTGTGAAAAAACCAGTAGGAAACACACACCAGATCCTCTGATAGCCCAACAACTGCATAAGAAATCCACTTATGTTTTACCTCTCATTGATCCTCATTAGAACACAAAACTGGAAAGTCATTTATACACAAATCTTCACAAATTTCATTTCATCTCCAACATAATTATTCTGCCAATTAATTCACATCCTATTTTTGTAAAAATAGCAATAAGGAGGACCCATCATAAAGAGCCAGTGGCGTGCACTGTAACAGTATTTTGTAATCTTCTTCATGTATTTATTATGAATGTATACAGTTGACATATACATATTAACTTTATTTTTTTAAATTCTTGGAATTGGTATTTCAAATAAGTATTTTTAATACTGTTTTATACCAAAATATTTTTAACACATTTTGGGGCTTTTGTATTTTTTGTTACCATTTTTACCTTGCATTCTTGGCATATGTTTTTAATGTATCTTGATGTTAAAGGGGAGATTTGCCCCTTAATGATTATTAGTTTCTATGTGTATTCACTTTCTTGTATTATTATGGCTTGATGATGGCCCAAGCTCAGGCCAAAACTAGTTGCCGCTTAGTAAACGTATTCATAAAAGTGTGTTGGTTGTGACTGGAGATTCTTTACATCTTTGTGACTGATACACCAACAGGGATGTTCCATTTAATGTAATCTTTGTTTACAATATTTTATCATAACTTTGGGTACACCATATACACGTTAGGCTCAGGTTTCATATATAATAAAAAACATTCAAACACTAAAATACACTTTTATATTAGTCCAAGCAGTAAAATATTACTTAAAAGAATCAACAAACACTTTACAAACATTAAAATAGGGTCTCATCATAGGGCAAATATTGTTTACATGCTTCTGCTCCACAACAACAAGCCTTCCTCTCTGTCAGCCTTGTCTGCACAGGGCACCTGTCCTTACTGTTACCACCACCATAATCAAATGTGATCTCATCACCAAGATGTATCACTTTTAATGCAAAAATACAAAGTTTTGGGACAGGATTGTTAGTTCGTACTGGAACAACTACTGCATTAGGTTGGCAGGAATGGTTGATGTATCGCCCAATGTTACCAATCGTGGTTGGATCCACGTAAGTTTTCAAGACACAGCCTTCTGAAATATATTCATTCAAAACAAATATATAATTCATTTTCCCATTATTTGCCCGAGTGCGGCGCTTTGCCTCCTCCATGCTCAAAACTTCGCCTGCATACTCACATATAAATTCACCTTTCAAAATTTCAGTTTCTGATTTTAAGCCAAATCCTTTACTTTGGCCTGTTTCAAAAATCTGCAGTCCATCTCTTGGGCCAAACTGGACCACATGATTCCCACATCTTCCCTGACCTACACAACCACACAAAGAATTGCATTCAACAATCGGACCACCGAATTTTGAATCCAACAGTCTACCATTCTTATCGTAATTCACACCATACTTTCCAACACATGGGCAACTGTTTTCTGCATAACATCTTCCTTCTTCACAAACACAACCACCAACAAACTGTGTGTTAAAATCTTCAAGATTTGCTCCAGGACCTGGAATATTGGTTGCTGTGTAAAAGATGTCTGGTGAAATGTGATCATAATTATCGTTTATGTAATCTTCAACATCTGAACAATGAGTACTTGCGTTACTTTCTTCCATGTTAGAAATTTATAATATTATGTTTACAAACTTCTTCAAGCTCCAACTGTATATAAAATAACAATAATAAATTTTGTTTCTTTCACAGTCTCAAACGTAATGCTTCTCTTGTTCCTGTAATTGTGATTCTTCAATTTCTCTACACTCCAAAAACCATGCAAACAATTTTAAAATTTCTTTTCTTTTTAAAAGACACAGCACAAATAAGTTCAATTGTCAGTAAAAATACTTCCTGCTGGAAACTATGACTACTGGTAATCACAGTCAGATGCAACCAGCAACAGTATCAGTTTCTACAACTCCGCAAGCAATTATCAGTCCACACTATTTTCGGCTGTTCTTATAAACAAATTTGATTCCGAAGACACAATCACTGAAAAGAAAATAAGCAAAACAATATTTCTCTGTACACACGAAAAAATGGACGGTGACAATACTCCAATATTCCAGTTGTTTCAAGTGGATGCTGAAGTAATGCAGCAGAAAAAAATGTGTCAGTTATACAGCACAGTCTGAGGAAATATGACTGACCTATATGACCAATACATTTTCTTACACCACACTACTCTAGTATCCACTTGAACCCATTCCATCACTCTAAATATGCAGGCAGTAGGTGCCTCAAAAATCACTTCACAGTGTAGAAGCCCAAAGAACCATAAATTTGCGACATGTTGTAATGAACACAATAAATGTCTTAGATTATTTGGAGTATCCCATTATACTTGCATCTATACCCTCTGTTGGCCCCAAAAATTGAGAGTTTACTGTGACATGATAATATTGCCACAAAATTTGGCAATTTATTGTTTTTCAAACATTTTTCACTGGACTATTTTGGCAAGAACAATTACAACACTTTACTACTATTACCAACACTAGTCAGAAACCTCAAGTTAAAATGTGATTGCCATCCTTGTAGTATGACAAGATTCCTATACAATAAAATAAACATTTCACTAAGATTATATGAAAGATGTGTGATAACAACCAAACAACAGGTACTACAATGAAGTTTTTCCCCCTCCTCATTATATGCAGAAATTCTCCAATAACCCAGTTCACACTAACCTTATTCTTTGTAACAAATATCTACAATGTAAAGAAATACCCTCCTATTTGCTGCTTACCGCTTCCTGCCACGTGTGAAATTTAACCCCTGGACCAGACAGATGAGGCAGCCAACTTAAAAGACATAGAATGTGATAGTACACTGCTTGGCCCAGGCTGCTACATACTTCAGGGCATGTTCATAGTTCCTTGTGAAGTAATGGTGGAATGATGATTTACACAGACAATCAAAAGATACTACGAGAAAAATTTGCACAGTGCCACTTTGTCCACCATGAATCTCAAATGAAGCCACCCACAAACCAACCAAATTATGCTGTGATGAGAAGCCAGTGTCTGAACGCCTGACTACGGTATCCCCAACAATAAAGATAAAAATCACAAAACCCTGTTCTGGTTAAAACTCAGTTTCATAGTTCTGAAATTCACAAAAAATAAACTGAATTTTATGAAATGCACTATTCTAGGTTATTACACAGCGAATAGTGATAATTCCTTACCGACATTTTGGGACAACCTATTGGTCCCATCTTCAAGGGTCAATGAGAAAGAAAGGTTGTCCTGAAATGTCAACAAGGAATTATCGCTACTCACTATGTAATAACCCAGAACAGCGCAGTTCTTCTACTTCATGGCGGAAGCCTTAAATCACGCAAACTGAATTGTGACGTACAAGAGTCAAATGATAAAATCTTAGCTATCTTTGTTCGTTTTGAAGGATTAATACTCACCAGAATAATTTCACTAACCAATCGTGTCCTATTAGTCTTAAAATCTTCCTTGACCAGTACCTCCGATACTAAAAAAATCATGTACGCTTGTCCGAATCATATCAATGCTGTTTGGAAGGAATTTAGGTAATGGTACAATTCGGAACACAACCCACACAGCCAGACCAAATAGGGAAGCTTTCACTGACAGCTTTAGTACTCGAGTAGAAAGAGCTGGTGGCGGCACCCTCATGATGGGTGGAATGTCTGCAGCAGTCACTTTTCCCCAGTTCTGTACTATTCCTTGGACATGGCCCATTCCAACTACTCCCACTACACGCACTGGTACAACACCTGTAACAAACATATGAATTTATGTCCACTTTCATTTACATACTGGCTCCCAAGTTAACATAATGCACTATGTGCTATATCATTTTCAGGACATTTCATGTTCAATGCATCAGGAATCACATTCAATGTCACTACTCCTGAAATTAACTTGCGAGTCTGTTTCCTCAAGGTAATTTAAAGTATTTTTACCTACAATGCATCACACAGACATCATGATGCAAATCGATGAAAACATAAAACAGATAAAAATGCTTATCTCTAAGTGACCAAAATGTGATGCAACAGAGTAGAAACTATTCTTAAAAGACGAAACATGCATAAGGGTTAACTTTAGAAAGGTACATTAAACGTAACTTGGAAGAGAATACGCAAGTCCAAGCAGTATCCTGTGGTACCCCACTTGCCATTGTTGCAGCCAAGTATCTCTGTCTCTATCTGTGCCTCTGTCTGCCAGCTTGTGTGCTGGTTACTTTAGGAACTGAATACAGAACAAGAATAACAAATTAAATGTGGAATACTTTGTAAGTTCCACTGGAAGATACAGTACAAAGAAATTACAGAAAAAGATGGAAACAGATCATATGGCTTAACACATTCTTGTAGAATTATAATCATATGAGATGTTAAATCTGGAAATTGCCAGTTCTGTACAGGACCCAACCTGTAGGAGTAAGGTGTGGTTGAGCTGCCATCTGTAGTGAGTGGGTTAGGAACACATCACGTTCGTTTAAAAATACAGTCCCAAGGGCAGGAAACTCCTCAGACATTAAAGCCAACATTTCTTCTAGAAGATCCTGTCGTTTGCAGAGTTCTACCTCTTCCTTACTGCAAATTAACAATGGCAGGTTAAGAGCAAAACCATGAAAATGGTTGTAGTAGTCTACTCTAAAATGTAGTATGTGTAAGCCTCTGTGAATGCTAAAATTCCAGGTGGAAGTTGTAACACTTCCATCTTGGTGCAGTTGAGGTCTCTGTTCTTCTAGAATATGGTGCTGTATCCCCAGGTGATAGGTTCAAAACATCTTGAGACTGAGCAGTGGTCTTGAAACATCAGGCACCGGTCACCCAGCAACATGGCACCACATCCCAGCAGGACAGGACCTCAAAATACCAGATATTTGTAAATTCAAGGTTTATTCTATTCAGTTCAAGAAGTGACAATATGATACACAGTGAAATAAAACATTCTGATCACAGTATCAACTTTTACATTTTGATTTCCAAGACCACTATGTTTTCCTAATAAAAATGTCTGCAAAGAGTAATAACAGTTTTCATTTTCTGTCCTTTCCAGCAGTCATGATATATAAAGGAGCATCCAGTTAGTTTGTCATAGCAGATACATGTCATTCTAAAGACAGCTAAGTAACATGGACTAGAGAATACAGACACCTTACTTACATTACATAAATGAGGATTTCCTGCTCCAAACTGGCCAGTCCTTTACCTTGTTGTAGTAAGAGAGCCTGCACCTCTCAGTAACCCCAAGGGTTAATATCGGCAGGGGCTTAAACACTTCACAGGTCCAACTAAGGCATTAAGGTCAAAGAAGAGAGAACAAACTACAGCAGGACCAGTTAGTGGGTCCAGAAGCTTCAGGTGGCACTCCCACCACTGGGCTTACCCTGTGAAACGTTAGTAGCCTATCCACAGGACTAGATACAGCTCAACATGAAACCCACAGAATTAAAGTGTAACACCTCAAGCTTTACAGGAACAAGTTCCAGGGCCTAAACCTGAGAAAAATTACTACTATTACTACCATTACTACTACTACTGGGACACGCAGTGGTGCAGTTAGTTGAGGCACTGCACTAAAAGTGGGAAGGTTGCGGGGTCGATTCCCGATGGTGACATTGGAATTGTTTATTGACATAATCCTTCTGGCCATATTGTGGCCCTGTGATTGACTCAGCCTCTAAAAGAAATGAGTGCCAGGAATATTTCCTAGGGAGTAAAGGTGGCCAGTGTACCGTACCAGTGTACCGTAACACCTTCATGTCCCAACTACCTTTAAATCTGGGAGTCCCAATGTCCTGGAACCCTCAAGGCTTATCTAGGCCTGTAATGGGATTGCTTTAGCTTATAATGTACATTACAATGTCAATTTATGATTATATTTCACTTCACTCCACTTCATTCAGTCGAACCTCTTCTACTGGTAAGCGTAGTGGGTTTACAAACAGCTTCTGTCTCTCATGGTCTTGAGATATAGCTCTTACATAGTTCCATTCAATTCTTGATTCATTCAAAATCTTCTGTATCCCTGCTTCCCAGGTCTGTCAGGGTCTTCCCTTGGGTCTCTTTGCATGAATTCTAGCTTGCCAGGCCATTTTGGGGTATCTCCATCTCCTATTCTTACAACATGCCCAAACCGTCTTAGTTGTGCTAATTCTATCACTTCTTTGAGGGTAATTATAAATAATTCCATTTTTATTGTCTGATTCCTGATCCTGTCTCGTTTAGTTTTCCCTTCTATATTCATGATCATACTGGGACCCTAGTACAAGTCAACGTCACTGAAGATCAGATTGGCCCAGCAACTTTTACTGAAAGCCTTCCCATATTAAATGTTTAAAAATCTACCTAATGGTTTATGATTAATATTAGACCACAGACACATAAAGAGCTGGATGCAAAGACATGAACACATTGTTTTTATGTGCAGAAATGTTCAGGAATTGTAAATGTTCATGGTGAAATACAGAGTTCAAACAAAATTTAATGTATACTTACCTAATGGGTTCTTTGAACACTAAAAGGTGCCACATAAGACGTATGGTCTGCCACCATGACAGTGAAGCCAGAGCTCTCTGGAGTGTGATGTGTAAAGGTCGATCACCCAAGTGTATAAGGCACATAGGCACCTGTTGAGCCTGCAATCAATTAATTTTATGCAGGATGTAAATTTAAGCAAAAATCATGCTTTAAGGGTCTTTAAAAATAAAGACCTGAGGCACAAATATGGAACTACGAGAGATGAAGTACAGTAATACACCATGGATTCTCAAACCCAGGGTCATGACCAAACCTGGTTTGCAAAAGCCTTTTGGTGGGTCATGAACTCCCAGAACAATCAAGTGAGCTTCATGTTTTAAATTGGGTACTGAACACCTGGTACTGCTTGGGTCATAAGACCAATGTGATTTACAATTCTGGGTCATCAGCAAAAAAGTGTGAGAATCACTGTGACAAAGCAGGAGCGTCAAACCCATAGACCACAGCCACATTTGTCAACCTTACATATACCAGAAAAAGTATGCAGTAATTTTGGAAGTTAGGTACACTACTCTTTGTGGCTTAAATACAGGGTTATTCATAAGTCCCTCCGGGATTTCCGAACTCGACTGCGCAACAACCAAGACAGACACGGCAGAAAGGAGCATATCAATAGGTAGACAATCTCTCCAAGTTTCTGTCCTACCTTACAGGTGCTTGATATGTGCACCCTTGGTGACACGGCACATGTCAATCCTGTAATCAAGTTCTTGCGACAAGCGTTGCAACATTTGGCAGTCGATAGCAGCGACTGCCTCCACGATCCTTTGTCGCAGCTGTGGTAAATCACGTGGCATAGGAGGCACGTACACATGATCCTTGATGTAACCCCATAAGAAAAAATCACAGGGGGTTAGGTCAGGTGACCGTGGAAGCCAGGGAAAAAGAGGAGAGTCACTGTGAGAAGTGCGCCCAATCCAGCGACTGGGAAGATTAGCATTGAGGTGAGCACGGACGTCCAAATGGTAGTGTGGCAGGGCTCTGTCTTGTTGAAAAATGAAGTCCACGATATCTTCCTGTAATTGTGGCATTAGCCACAGTTGCAGCATGTCCAGGTAGTTAATACC
>Ga0136643_10005121_pt1 | contig 18367 bp, 12 predicted proteins | sample TergutLab28metaG_FD_96883 | JGI IMG/M metagenome (GOLD analysis project Ga0136643, IMG submission 96883) | Labiotermes labralis P1 segment gut microbial communities from Petit-Saut dam, French Guiana - Lab288 P1 (version 3) (version 3) | ecosystem: Host-associated > Arthropoda: Insects >...
GGACAGACCCAGAGGGTTCCAGGAAGTTAAGGTTCCCAGATTTCTTGACAACGGCACAGGATGGTGGTAAGGTTGTCAGCCTTACGCACCGGCCGCCTTTACCCCCAGGAAATGGTCCTGGTACTCATTTCTGTTAGAGGCTGAGTCGACCCCAGGGCCATGGTGCAATAGGAAGGATTTTATGTCAATGAGAAATCCACTGAAACCAGCTGGGATCGAACCAGCGACCTTCTGATTTGTAGCACAGCACCCTAACCATTGTGCTACCACGGTCCCCCTGTAAATAGACATAGTACCTTTCTAATAAGTTTAATAGCTGGATAAACATAACCTCTACATGACATAACATGTTTATAGTAAGTAATACACAGTAATCACACCTGAAAAATTCACACATAAATTTTTCTACTATTTGCTCATATTTATAGAATTGTATTTTAGTAATTTTAGACCACTCACTTGCTTCAGTGTGATGATACCAGGGGCTGTGTAATGCAATTTTGACCTCCTGCTGATGAGCACATGTGCTCGAAACATGTAGAGGCACGAAATAAAACTTATTGTGAAACAAATTTTGTGCATCAAGTTGGTTAAATACTGAGATAAATATACTGGGATGCACGGTCAGCAAAACGTCAAAAAATCTCAAGACATTGTCTAGTGATTAACAGGACCAGATATGTCTACTGTTTGCAGAGCTGTTTTCTAATCTGTGCCTCACATTCTTATACAAAGTTTAAAAGATTGTAAGTAGGTATCCAACAGAATCTTTTCCCACGTGACAAAAACAGTCGGTATTGTTAGAATGTGGCCAGCAAATGCACACACTTTGTTAGAATTGCAATAATGTTTCAATATGTAAACTCTGTTAGAATTACAATAATGTTGGAATACACAAAATCCTACATGTTTCAGGCCTTGCTGCCCCATTTTCAGAGTCCAGAGTTATTTAAAACAATTGTTCAACCCCTGTGTCATTCCCAGTATTCAGAATTATCGCAATATTTTGAACATGCTTAAACGTACAGGTTGCTCCAATTACTTTGCACATATCCATCTCTGTACTCATTCATTAACGAACTTGGGACAGTTCTGCATACTGGGAATAATAGAAGGGTTGGACGATTGTTTTGTACAACTTTGCACTCCCTTATGATAGGTCAGTAAGACCCAGGACATGTTGGAGTTTGCATATTGAAACTTTATTGTAATTCTAAAGAAGTGTGCACATTTGTTGATCACATTGTGACAGTTGAATCATAATGCATTCAGTGGAAAGTGAAAAACCATTCTGTACTCTCAGCAGTTGGTGTTCATAACTCAGATTACATTGTTGTACTGTTCCTGGAAAAACAAATATAGAATCAGAGCAACTTATGACAGATGAAATACATATATAAAATGCATGAATTTAAAGTTTGCTCTATTTACCAGCTTAAGGTTCTACTACATTTTATGTAGGTAGGAGTGAACTTTATGAAAAAGTTATATTTTTACGTTAGCTGTTTGTTGATCTACTACTACTAATAATAATAATAATAATACATTTCTTTCAGATTCTCAGGGTGGATTATTGGCTGCGAAAGCAAAGTCACGTCCCATTACAATGGGAGGGAATTCCCAAACAGGATCCAGCAACACAGCTACATTAATGGACTCTCACAGTGGACATTCTCAGGATTCGTACACTGCTATCCATGGTGGACCAACAGGTGGTTCACTTAAACAACAGTCTCTTTCTCATTCTGTGCCATCATCTCCTATTCCATCTACTCCAGACATTTCATCTTCCTCATGGACACCTGCTGGGAAGCAGCATAGTTCTTCATCTCTCCACACCATAGAAAAGAACAAAGGCATGTCAAGAAGGGCAGTGGATTTACAACAGAGTAAGGTAGGGTCACAAGTAAATAGGACGTCAAGTGTGAACAGACTGTCAAATGACGTGGCATCAGTTCACCGCAGCAAAGTTAATCTCCCAGCAAATGTGAACAGGATTCCCCGATCGGTTGAAGCCTACAAAGCAGTTATAACAGAAAACTGTGTTACCAAGAAACAGGAGCACTCACAGCACAGAGATTTTCCAAATCATAGTACAATAACTAAAAGGAAATTGGAAAGTGCAGAACATTGTAAAACTTCAAGAAATGTAGTTACTGTTGCCAGGGTTCAGGCCATTGCCATGGCAGCAACAGTTTCTGATGTTCCAAAACGTTCAGAGTCTCATACTAAGTCTGTTGAACGTCATGCACTATCCAAGTCATCCTCACCAGCATCTCTTCCTGTGGGAGACTTGGATGTATCAGAAGCCAAGGTGAAGCAGAGATTGCTGGAGGATGGTGCACCTCCACGGAAGAAACATTGTAGCAGTTTGGACCAAGTGACAACGAGATTAACGGAGAAAAAGGAAAATACTGTGGGTTCTGGTGATTTTTTGGCAACAGTTGGTGACACTGTAGTTACAGGCGGAAACCAGTCTGAGAACCAGAGTGGTGGAACTGGAAATGTTGGGGGTGGAGGTGGTGCTGAAAGTCCATCTGGCGTTGGGACAGGAGAACAGGGCAATACCCAAGGAGAGGATTCTGGTATTGAATCAATGGATGCACTCTCAGAAAAATCTCCTAATCAAGGCGAAAGCCCATGTCGTAAGGAAGAGAAGGACAGTGAATGCTGCCAATCTGCAGACACTAATAAAAAAGTTGGTGCAGTGCCTTCAACAGTAACGTCAGTGTCATCAGCAAATTCGGACGTAACAGCATCAGATGATATAAACCCATCAATGGAAAGCATTGAACCACCTGCAGGAAACACTTCAAAGTCAAATTCTTTGGATGAGAATAAGATTGAGGATAATAGAAGTACAGAAAGTGTTGGTTGTGTAGTTAATGCTTCAGGTATGCAAAAGAAGAACAGATTGGATGCACATGGATCATGTGTTAGTGATGGGAAATGTAATAGTGATGATCTAGAGAAAGATGGCAAGTCATTGAGTGGAAATAGTGTTCATTTATTGGATAGCAGTAATACCAGTGAAATCTTGTCATCCTCTGCTGAGAGAGATACTGTGATGAATAGAGAAGGCATTAACAGTAATGATATGCAGCAGTCCCAGATTTCTGCCAACAGAGATTCAAGTACCTCTGTTGGTATATCCTCATTGTCATCAGCTAGTTCATCCAATAATACTAGTACATCTTCAATAACAAAAGTAGTTCCCATAAAACTTGTTACAGTTCCTTCTGATGCTAATTTGTCTTCATCTGCTGTTAAAGTTGTGATGTCAAAAGTAAGCTCTTCGTGTTCAGCTGTTATGATTTCTTCTGCTTCAGATATTGTGACTTTATCGGGTAACTTGGTTACTGCTGATACCAACCAGTCTTTGCCTGCGTCTGCTGCATCCACAACGTGTACCTCCTTACCTACAAGTATAGCTTCAGATGGTGAAACAAAGAAGCCAAACACTCTACCCCTGTCAGAAGAAAGGCAGTCTGTTGAAGAGAGAGATAAATGCCCTGGCTCACCAACTTTGGAAGATCCTCAACCGATACGCATCACACCACCTCTGTATACTTACTCTAACCCTGAAAAACACCGAGAAGATACACCTTCTCCGGCGGCGCTTGACGATGATGAAATTGGTATCACTTTGTCACGGACGGCCAACAGGAAAGATGAAGTTAGGCGAAAAAGGAAACGAAAACAAGATTTACTTGAGAGCAGATTGGAAGTTGATGACTCACTCTGTGTAGAGGTGGGCAGTGGTGGTGGAAGTGATATGTCATCTGGACACTTCCTAGAGGGCTTGGGTGTAGGTGGTGGTGCAGGTGATGGTGGTGGTGTTGATGATATTGAAGAAGATGATGATGAGGAGGAGGAGGAGGAAGAAGAAGAAGAGGAAGAAGAAGAAGATGAAGAAGAAGAAGAAGAAGATGATGATCACACCTATGTAGCTCGTAGCAGTAAATCTCAACACCATTCAACCGGACCTAAGTCCTTGTTAGAACAGTTGTTAATTGAGATTCCATCAGATACTGATATGCGCCGAGGTGGTTCACTAAGCACCAGGAGTACCAGGTCAAGCCAGAGAAGCCTTAGTCACACTCATAGCCCTGACCAGAAGCACACCCCAAAATCAAGCCCAGGAGGTCCATCTTCAAAGGAAGATCATTCAGGTTCTCCCCGCAATACATCCAAACCTAGTCCTACAAATTCAGGAACACATCTGGCCCGAGGAAATAGTTCAACAAGTATAAGCAAAAGAAAGCGACAAGAGTCTGAGAGCAGTGTTGCATCATGTGTAGCTGCCGTGGAGGAGCAGCGACCAAATAAGAGAAAGTGCTCAGAGAATGCAGCAGAACTGATTAAAGCGTGCATGGGGCTGGAAGATGCCCCTACAAAGAGGGTGGGGGGGAATCCTCAACATCATGACCAGAAGGGCTCCAGGACAGCTGCTCCATTGAAGAATCGGAAAGGTAAATAACATGTTAACAGTTGACCTTTACTTTTATGATAATTTTTGGAGAATTCCTATTGGAATGTAGGCACATACTGACATGTGTTTTATATAACTACTTTTTATGTAGAGGTGTCATCTTAAAAGTTACATGTTCAGCATTACTCAACTGTGATGTTTTACTTGATGAAATTGTTTCAGATTAAATAATTAACATGTGGTGGACTTTAAATAGGGAACTGATACACAAAAGATTGTGAACTCTGTAGTAGAAAGTATTCATCTCTTAATTTCTTTGTGAATATAATTTTGATTTGTTACAATTACATGAACTTGCCAAGTATTTGTAGCATTTAAGAGCTGTATACTATGTCTTTTCCTTTGATCTGTTGATGATCCATTAACATAAGCTTCTGTCTGTATCTACTTACTTCATCTGATTGGCTAGCATCTGATAGAGATTCTGTTTTTCTATATGGTATTTATGTGCTGTCCTAATGGTATTTAGATACTCTCTTAAGCGGCATTTCAACATGGACCATAAGGGATGTGTCCCATTCGGTCCAGACCATCCTGGTTTTTCTGGACCTGCCTAATGGCATATGCAGATGCAGAATTTATAAGCTGTGATTAAGTATCTCTTTGTTTAATACCATGATGAACAGGGAATTTTATCAGACGTTTATTCATATGGACTGATAGGTTACATGTAAATTTAATATTTTATTTACTGTGATGTCAGTTGCTGATGTTGATTGTAGATGAGTGCATTTTGGGTATGGAGCAGGGCGTTGATAGAATAATACAGGAAAAAACAAAAGTGCTAGGAGAAAAACCTGTTCGAGTGCAATTTTGTCCACCACAAAACCCACATGGTCTGCCCTGGGATTGATCCCAGGCCTTTATGGGGATAGGCTGGTGACTAACAGCCTGAGCCATGGCATGGCTGTTGGTTTTATTTAATACTGAACCTCACAAGTTTATAATTGTACTAATTTCAGTGAGAACTAATGCATCATAGAACATGTTGTAGCTGCTAAATGGCAGATGTATTGTACCACTGTACTCGAATTGTTTGTCTTAATATCAGATCAGTAAAGAATGAGTGATCATTAGCTTATCTGTTAAAACAAAATCCCTACTGAAGTTTCTAGATAATTAGGTTTATCACCTTTTTTTTAGATAGGTACAGTAATAGATTGATCTTAGTTTTATGGATATTCTCCCATAATAAAAATATAGTGAATGGGATTGTGGAGGTCAAAATGTAATATTCTTCTTCCTTCTTGCATCTGTTTTGTCAGATGTGGTCATTTCTAATGACATATACTTTGCAGCTTTTCATGTTCAGCTTCTAACTTGAATTTCTTTCTCATAAGCGGTAGGCTGAGATACAAAAGGCCTAGTTTCATGCATTTGATCATCATTAATTACGTGTACTTTCATAACTGATTGTAGTAGTGTGTCCTGTTGGGGATTAGAAGTAGATTGCCATTCTTATTTATTGCCATGTTTTTTATTTGGAATTATTAATGTGTCAGTACAAGTTTAATTAAAATTATAAAAGTGTTGTGGTGTGCAGTATAGTATGATATAGTATCATGTATAGCATAGCAAAATTTCGTTATTGTGACTGACACAGGACTGGACAGGAGCCAGATTATCAAATTTTCTGAACTGTCAGACAGTACCTATACTGACCGAAGTGTTCACACGTGATTTTGAGTTACTGCTCTTATATTTAGGTTGGGCAGAAGAGTGGTCCATTTGGGTATCTCTTTCATCTGCTGGTGTAGGGTCCTCAAGGTCCTTTTCTTTGTTTTATGGAGTCTTCCTAGGTGCAGTAGTTGATGGAGCAGAAGACGAGGATTCAGGAGATACCCCAACGTTTGATGTGCATACACTCTTGAGGCCTTTCGAACATATCCCTTAGATTTTTATGTGTGTGTGTGTGTGAGAGAGAGAGAAAAGCAAAACTTGCTTTCTTGGGACTTCTCTCCTCGGGTATCATTATCAGGATTTTACACAATATCAGGCAGCAAAGTAAAGGAGTTCTGCTTTGTGCAGTCAGCTATTTGTGATACCATAATTTATTTGCTTTGGTGTATTACCATACCTTATTGCTCCTTTTTTTACCACAGGCAGATCATATATAATATCCTTTCTGACTGATTGGTTTGATTTCTGTAGCAGGCATAGCAGCATCCAGCACATTGATAGATGTAGATTCTTCGGATGATGAGCCACTGATTGAAATAGCTGTGAAGGGTCGGGGAACTCCTGGAGGTGGCTCAGACGAACGTTCACCTCCACAACCAAAAAGCAGACCAAACAGCCGTTCTAGAGATGATGAATTCGCAAAGTAAGACATATATCTTTGTAAACCTTTGATGTATTTTTTGTTACTGGAGCTTCCAGAGGAGTTGCCCACACAAAAGTCAAACAGGAAGCAAATGATTTATATGGTGTTGTGAGATTGCTTTAAAATAAAAATATTATTAAAATTGTGGCTGTATAAATGATGCTTAGTGTGTAGTGTCGAATATGAGATACACTGCTTCTTTTATCAATGAAGAGTTGAAATTTCACAGAGAGAATTCTGTGGTCTTATGAGAACTCTTCGGTCAGGAATTCTGACATTTAGTACACTTCTTGGGAGTTAAACTGTCAAATCCTTTAAAAGTTTATGTGGGTCTGGGTTTTTTATAATGGTTATTAATAGTTTCCTATATCATGCTGTTAAAACTCACTGTGTGCTGTGGTTTTTGGATCTTGTACTATGAATTAATTAGTTACCAAGATCATATCTTTGAAGTAACTCAGTATCTTCAGTAGTATCTCTCAGATCCGCAGAGTTATTTCCTTACCTTGTAGGTGTGCTGTGCTGTGGATGGTGTGTCGGTTGCTTGTCTTCAGTTTGTCATGATATGTGTACTGACTGCTTGGAATAATACCACAGCTATAACAAGAATCAAATTACAAATGTGGATCTGTGTAATAAATTGACAGTTTTAACTTCTAGACTGTTATGCAATTTTAATATCTCTTTATTTTATTGCATAACTTACAGCTTTAAACTGATTCAGGGATGTAGCTGGATTGTAATAAACACAGAAATATTGAACAGTTGTATTGATAGTGTAATGTTAATCATATTATGTAAAATTTTGCAGTGTCTAATAGGCATTTTTAAACAACATTGTGGAATAAGTGTAAGGAATTTAACCTTCAGCGTCTCGTGGTTAGTATTTTCAGTGCATATACCACCACTGTTGGCGGCTTTTTCAGGAATAACAGTAGCAATAGTACTTGGAATGCTCGTTCAAATCATCGATTGGGTGCAGTCAGTAAGCATAGTAGCATCAGTGTAGGAACATCTCTTCAGCAGCAGCAGCAGAATCAGCTACAACAGCAGCGTCGATCTGTCCGCCAAACCAACCCAGGTCTATCCTCCGGGTCGGGATTAAAGTCCACCCGAAGCTCGCCACCACCCAGTACGGTGACTGCTGTTACTAACAGGCAGTCTCCCGTAGGAGGAAGTAACATCAGCACCAGGGGTGGAGCAAACAGAATTATACATCATGACATTGACATTAGCACTCGACGAAAAACAAGAAGTGGTGGCACCACCACAGGTGGGCTGAATACAGTAATTTTTAGTTGTGGTTTGTGGTTAACTTAGTTTCAGCATGAATAATTCTGTGAAGGCCAGTGACAATCATATCTACCGGAAAGTGCACTCACTCCAACACAAACCTTCTGCATAAATAAACGTGCGTTGGTGAAGGCTGTTACAGGTTGCAGGAGTAGTAATGTTTGGCTACATGTGATGGAAATTAGTGTTGTCTTGCGTGGTACTTTTTTGAAGTCTGTGTGAAGGATTGTATACATAACATGCAATGAGACATGCATATTGCTGTCATTCCAGAACAAGAAGGTTATGTTAACACATTTGCCCATCCTGTTTGTCTGTTTCTCCCATTCATTGATTAACTCCATAGAACAGAGCTCTCCTTGAGAAGCTAAGAGTTACTGAGCTAATCAAGAAATTCCATGCATTTTATGGAACCTGACCATTGCCAAGTTCACAGCCCACTACTTGTCCCTGTTCTGAACCAGATAAAACCAGAGATCTTAACTGTTTTGGGGTGGTACGCAGCATAGATTGGTAGTTGTATGCCGTTGTTTCAGGGCAACCTTATCAGTCCCAACTTGAAGGGTCAAGCAGTCCAGGTATGCAGTTATATAGGGAATGGTATTAATGGTGATTGGGTCTCAGAGAATGTGATGCTTGCAATAGGGTTAGTGTAGCATAAAGGAGGTGGAAGGAGGGGGAGGAAGTCTAGTTGTCTAAGGGGTGTTGTGAGGGACAGCAGTAAATAACTGGAGATGTGTGCTGTGTAACATCCCAGATCTCATTTCCATCATGGCAGAAGCTTGAAATCATGCAGAAAATACCAGTATTTGCCCTTTCATCCTACTTATTTAAGGTCCGTTGCTATATTAACCGTGTGGCTATGCCTAGGTATTCAGAGCAGCCTCTTCCAGGCTTCTGGTTTCCCAATCAAATTCATATATGCATTTCTCGATTTTTGCTTATTAACTAATAATATTTGGCTAGGAGTACAAATCAGGAAACTCCTTTTTGGGCACTTTTCACCAGCCTCCTGTTATTCCTTCCACTTGGCCCAGTTATCTTCAAAAGCATCCTTTTCTCAAACAGACTTAACCTATGTTCTTATAACGAGCGTAACCAAGTTTTGCATTCACACAAAACAACAGGAAGAATCATAGTTCTTTATGTTCATAGATAGGAAACAGGAAGAAAAAGAATCTGAACCCTAATGGTAGCTAGAATTTTCTGATTTCATTTTACACTTAATTTCTTCATACATGCAGCCTTGATGTGTTAGTGTCATTTCCAAATATGTATTTGAACTTTGCCACATTTTCAAAGGATTTATTAGCTGTCTTTATGTCATGATCATGTCCTACTTGTCTGTTGGTGAAACATGAATGTGAACTTGCTTTTCTGAGAACTGTCTAAACAGCTTCCCTAAAATCCATTATAACTCCTGAACTAATTTGTATACCTGAATGATTTAAGTAATTGAGTGTAGCAACATGTCAGAGCGAACATTCATTACCATTTATGTTTATTCTGTCTATTAAACCATCAGCTCTTAATTTAAAATGGGGTTTTCTTACTCACCCAACAGTGTGTCATCACTGTAACTACAATATAATGTTCCCTGACACGTGGTTCCTCCTGTGGGTTTGAAAGATAGTTTTTGGTACTAACAGTTGAACTTAGTAATGCTGTTGTCACTTCTCACTGCTTGTTTTAAAGTGTTCACATAATTATAAGTGTTCTACAATTATTCATCATTTGCTTGAACATTAGTATAGGTAGTTACTATCATGTGTTGAGTTTGAAATAAGAATTTAGAAAAATTGTGTGTGTGTGTGTGCACGCACGCGCATCATTGTGCATGTTCGCACGTGAGGGTGTGCATGCACACACCACTATAATCACAAGGTATAACACCAACCACTTTCTCATAGTACACTAAATCATATGGTTCATTCTTTTTGATACCAGATCCTCTTTTCAAAGAAATGTTTGTGTAAATCATTGTATTTTTAACAAATCAGTACTAAGGCCATGTACCCATTCACAGCTTGTTGAATTGAAACTTGTTACTTTGGTGTTACATCTTTTAACACAGCTTGATGAAGCTCAAAATTGTCAAATTGATTTACTAATTGCCCTATATATTATGTGTTGTGTTTTCACATGTCACAGCCAGAAATGAGAAGCATTAAGTGTTGTGCACATATGAAGTTAATATGCAAATTTTCCATGCAGAGGTGCAAGCTCTTTGTTTTTTGCTGTCATATTTTACCACTGCATTGCCAGCACTGCTTAACAGCCTTTCACTTGCCACATTGGGTTGTTGATGGCCATAAATACGTAATGTTGTACAAATGTTGCCAACCACAGCCAGATTTGAGAAGTGGCAGTCTCCATCAAATAGGTTGTGGCCTCATCTTTTGATAATCCCCCCCCTCAGAAGGCATACTTTCTCTTCAGTTACTTCAGAATTTGCCACTGAAGAACATAGTTCTTGTAACTCATGTGCAGTATCAGGTTCAGATTCCTCATCTGCAGCCATTTGTGAAGTCGTATGTCTAAATGCATAATCATGAAAATAGTTACAAGCATTTATTTTCTTGGTTTGGATGCTATGTTATAGTGTATTTTGCTCATATATGAGCAGAAGTGTGAGATGAGAATCGTGATTACACAGATGTTCAACTATTTAGAAGCAAGGTAAAATGTTCTAAATTAAAAGTAAAGCCACTGAAGTATGTGTATTATGTGCTCCATGTGCAGAAAAAATATTTGATTGTATGTCAAGATGATTAAAAATTGGGATGTATTTGACAGTAAAATTATGAGGGAGATCTGAAAAACAAGATAATAAATACACTTTGCCGCAGTGAATGTGCACGTGCTTGAAGCCACATATCTGTTGCATGTTTCTGGGCCTCAGCACCTTTATTGAAAGCATTGTAAAAAAAGTGTGTTGTTGGGTGGTATGGATAATGTCACAGCATGGTGCAACAAATGTCTTAATGAACAAAGTGATAATGTCAAAAGATGAGGTCTTTGCTGTTCTGGGATGTTGCGTGGTGTAGGTTGGTAATTGGTTATGGAAGTTTTGGGACAGCATATGGGTCCCATCATCAGTGATGACAACATTTTCCTTTGATACATGAAACTCTGTGAAACTGATGTGAAACTTCTGCTTTTCAGAATTTGATGGGGCATCAAACAAGCGAAGAAGAGCTTCCCGTGATGGCAAGTGACCACACGCTGTTGCTGGTTGGCACAACCGACAGCAAGACCAAGAAAAACAGGAAATTAATGTTGCACTGGATGAAGCATGTGGAGTTGCCTAACTACCAGTTGACAAATCAGTTAGTTTTATTTGTGATAGCGTTTGAGGCCACGCATACCAAGATAAAATTTTGCCGATGTCCCCATTACTGATCCTTTTGTGTGTAATATAGATACGTGATTTTTAAAAGTACCGTAGAAAGCTGTTGCCAAATGTTCAGTAATGAGTACAGAGTTACATATGAGAACTGATGTTACTTCAAGTTGGCTGATTAAAACTACAGTGTCTGTGTACATTTTATTTGTGGAACCATGTGAAATATTGTTCTTAAGGTGGAACATTGTAAAGAACAGTATATTAAGTGAATATGCTGTATAATTTCATCATTTCATATTAAATGATTCGTTCAGCTGTAATTTTAATAAATTTCCACTTTTACCATATAAAGCAAGCAGTTGAAAGTTTGAGGAAGGTAATAAGGGCACAATCAAGGACTTGGAATAACTCAGGTGTTGGAAATGGAAATTCTTGGGTTAAAGTGCCTTTTGAATTTTTCAGGGATTTTAAAAATCATTGTAAGGTGGTATGTATTGGGCCTTGGAAGTCTGTCATCGATGAGATAGAGTAGTTTAGCTGGCCGCAGAGATGGCATTTCTTCCAAATGTTTTGGAGTTCTCACCATCAGGTTGAAGAAACATGAAAATGGTACACAATCAGGTACACAGTGAACTGTAGCATGAGCCACTATTTAATTTGTTGCTTATTGAAATTTTATTTTCTCAGAAATTTTATAGAACTGAACATCTACTTGTTATGCTGAGATTTTATTTCCCCACAGTTTTCCTGTCCTATGTGTTGGTGACATGGGGTGTGCATATATTTTAATGGACAGTTTGAAGTACATTGTACCACACAAGGTTTAAGAACACGACTGTCATGTAGTTTCGTTTTTGGGCGTGTCTTGTAATGTTAGATGAAATGGCCAGTTACAGTAAACCAGCGTTACATATGCAGTTTCCAAAAGAAGTGTTACTGTAACTTCTTGCTGGCATAATAGAAATGGAACATACAAGATCAATTTCTTTTTTATATCATCTAAGGTATACTGTTGTCTCATGCCTTTGCAATTTGCAGTGAGTTGTGTAGCATAAGTAAGAATGGAAAATTCAGTGTGTGATTACTGTCATAGATGAGGATTAAATATGGGGTCAAACATATGTAGAAGTACAGATGTTGGAATGATTCACACACACACACACACAGTGATTAAAAATGATGTGATTACAAAAATTTATTGGTAATGTAATAGGTGAAAGACACACACCATTGCAGAGATGGTATTCAACTTTTTGCCAAATGGTAAATTGAATTGTCTTCCGCGACATGTTAATCTGGTGGATAAAGACCTAGAGACTCAGCTTGATGACAAACCAAATGTTTTTCTACAAAATGATAGGCTGCCACCAGATATCCACAGTGGTCAGAGTGATGGTGCAGACATGGGAATCCACTTTCTGGCCTGATGACACCCCCCTCCCCACCTTTCCTTCTCCTCCTCGAGTTTTTCCTGTGCAGCTGTGAGGAAGATGAGGTTTATGTTCCTCCAGTGCCTGTAACCCTGCAGATCATGGAGGATTGAACGCGAACAGTGATTGTGGAAACTGTTTTATCATCATAATCATTATTTTAAAATTTATTCTCACCTATTAGTTATTAGGTGACGGTCTTTTGTAAGTCCAGATCTCAACAAGATATCAAAGTGATTTACCCCACCACTTTATGAATGATGTGTGCAGTGCTCATTAGTATGACCTTCTGTAGTTCTTTGGCTGACAGTTGATGTGGGAGCAACCGAAGGTTCTGATCTGATCCTTTCTTATTGCTTCCTGTGGCTCCAATTATAACTGGAACAGTTTTTGTCCTCACTTTCCACATCCTGCTGACCTCTGTTTCCAGGTCTTTGTACTTGCTTAGTTTTTCAGTTTCTTATGTGTTGACATTTGACTTATCTGGTAGCTTTATTGATCACTAGGCAAGTCTTCTCTTTTTTATCTTGCAGTACTCTGTCAGATCAGTTTGCAAGTGTTGTTCATTTTGTACTAACCGGCATGTCCCACATAAAAGCGGTACCATTGACATTTATGACCCTTCAGGTATATGTTCTTAATGTACTTGCTGAGTCTGGCAGTAGCAGCATTATATGCGACTCTAACTAATCCACATACATCATTTTGTCTGATGTAGAATCTGGTAGCATTTGCCTGTGGGTGGTGGATCCCTTCAGTACTCAGAAGCTTTTTGCTTTTCAGTTTTCACAATTCATTTTCTAAACCAGTTTACCATTCTGAGGCTGTAAACTAGGACTGGTACTGCTTAGGTTTTGATAGCTGTGTTCTTGTTTTTGGAGTTTAATTCTGTTGTGAGAATTTGCCAGACCCAATGGTAATATTTCTTTGCTAGTCTTTCCTGCATTTGGTTGTTTTCAGCACCTTCACCTTCTTCTGGTGTTGTCAAACTTCTGTTCCTTATTACTGTCCGGTTATTTAGAGTAATGTATTGACTTTTAGTTAGCTTGCCATGCTTGAAACCTGCTGTGACACATTTGTTTTGGGCAAACTCCATTACTGTATCATAGCCAGATGATTTGACAATGGTTAACTCCTACTGTAACTGGGTCTCATCTCATGAAAATAGCTTCAAGTCATCAGTATAGAATAAATGTTTGAATTTATTTTTTCCCGTGACTTCATACCCTTCTCCTTGTTTAGTGAGCATGTTGGTTTATAGTACAAGTGCTAAACAGAACAGTAATGGAGACAAGGAGTCACCTGATAATATTGTCTGGTTAATAGCCACTTTTCCTGTTTTGTCGTCCCCTTCAGTTGGTAGAGCCATTTCTCAGTCTGCCATTGTTACATTGATGCTTATGCCAATCGTATTATAGTTGGACATATTCGGTACATCTCCGTACAGTGACTATCCAGGCACAAGGTAGGCTGTCAGATGCTCTCCTGTAATCGGTCCATGCCATAAACAGATGCCTTTGATGTTTCTTCGTTAATGAAGCAGTCATCTTGCTCACCAGCAGTTGGTCTTTAAATCCCGTAGTCATTCTGCGTCAGCCTTTCTGTTCTTCTAGGAGAATGTTTTTCTGAATAAGTGGTTATATATCGTATTTTTCATTGCAGTTGTGACGATGTTATTTATTTTTAGGAGACAAGTAACTGGGCACTAGTTTTTTTGGGTCTTTTTGTCTTTGCCTTTTGAAAATAAGAAGCTAATTCCAGATGTTAACCAGGTAGGGATGTTTTGTGGGTCCGTATGGTATCATTGATAGTCATAGTTAAGATTGTGCATGATGGAGATCCATTTAATCCAGAAATTTTGTAATTTGTCAAACCCAGGCTATTTCCAATTGTGTCTGCTTAATGACTTTAATTATCTTATGGACCATAAAGTGTGCCCATAAGTCAGGTGTTACATGTTCATGATCATTCATCTGTTTAATCCAAGTTGCTTTATCATTGTGACTGTAACTTCATTTACTCTATAACAAAAATGTTCTGTTTGTTGCTTTGTATGTTGTTCTTGAACATCAGGTTTCTGGTTATTTATCTGATGATAACATCTCTTGGCATCTTCATTGAAGAGCTTGTCTTCTTAATCATTGGGTTTTTTGGCTTGGAGTTTCAATTTCATGTTTTGTTCCAGTTCTTCAATGTTCTCGTTCACTTTATACTTCTTTAATATGTTTTTGGCCTTCAGGCACACCTGGCCTGTGGGAACTCCTTTCTTGAGTTCATTTAGGTTGGCTAACTCTTTTCTGTAACATTTTATGATCCTATGTATCCTCTTCTTTCACACTGATTCACTTGTAGCATTCTTCAGTGTTGTTTTCTCTTTCACTTCACCTGCCATAACAGCAGCAGTTGCATACCTAAGTTCATTCAGTTCACTTGAGTTCAAATAATTTTCTCACATCTCTTTGATCAAATATTTGCTACTGCAATTTCATGTTGTATAGATTGGTAAGATGGACTTTATTGGGGCTTTTATGCTCACCCATGCCATGGGTTCTTCAAGCAATTTTAATTTGATCTTGTTTTCTATTTCTTCTACTTCTCTAGTATTGTGTCTGTTATTGTTGGATGTTCTTGTGCAGTTGTTTCAGTAGCTGGTTGTTGATGGTCATCAATTTGTTGGAAAGGCTTAAGGTTTTGCTCGTATGAAGCTGTGGTTATTTGGATCATTCTGTGGACATCTGCCTGACTCTGCTTGAGTTCACTGCCAGAAAGTTTTTCCTCTTTGGCTATAAATTGCCTTTGATTAACAAGAGTATTCAAATTCATATGGGGGAATATATCTGGTTGCTTTTCCTCAACACCTTGAATGTGCTATTTGTTCCACCACCATCGATCTGCTTGGCTACTGTGTAAAAATAGCATCACCTCCTTTTCTGCTGTGTTATCCATTTTTGTCTTGTAGTCCTTTGTGTTGATATAGATGATGATATCATTCCATGTAGGCCAAGTTGAGATTAGTTTGGGTTTAGGTACAGTGCAGTTGTTTGCGCTCGCTTCTTAGAGGATAAAACCATCCTGTCAAATTTCATAGTGCACATTCACCTCTACCAGGATCAGTTTCACCAGTCCATAAGTCATCATCTGAGGCTTTACTGTTGCTGTGTCTCTCAATAGTTGCATATGGGTTTGTATTTTCAGGCTACTGCCAACCTACAGGGTCAAATACATTCAACCTCAGCAGAGCCCTATTGAACCAAAGCCGGGGTCTTTGGCTTTATTGAGGCTAGAGGATTTTTACTCCAAGTGTTGCCCTATCCCCTTATGGAGAGCAAAGGTCCATGGTATTGCTACTCACTAAGATGCATGTGGCGTATCCCTTCTGTTTATTATTATTATTATTATTAAAATGTTTGGCACAAATTTGAATGTAGTCTTTAGTTATTTAAGACAAGTACAGCTTGTATTGAACTTATATAGGGTATAAAAAAAACCTTTTTCGAGTTGCTGTTGTCATGATGTGGATTTAATTTTCTGGCCATAACTTCCTAATCAATAAATTTTTGTGATCACTGTTTATATTATGAATGCCACTGTGACAGGGGCACTTTGTATTGAATACAGATTATGCATGTTGCAAAGAGTTCAGAGACCCCATCATCTTTGTTACACCCATATGTGATTAATATGGAATGCTCTTGTACAATGTACAAAATAATAGTGACATCATTTTAGTCACTGGTTTAGTATTTTCCAGTACGTTCTCATTTTAATGTAACAAAAGTTTTTATGTGTGGTTACTGATGTACAAAACTACGTGGCTTGCAAACATCTGAGCTTTAGAATGTTTCTGAACCTTGTTCAAAACAAAACTTCAGGATAAAGGACAGCACTTGAGCAAGTAGTAGCTGAGGAGACTGCAATGGAAGTTGTATATATTTTGTATGTACCTCAACATAGGCTTCATTCCAGATCATGTGGATAAACTTGTAATGGTATACAACTTCTGTTGCTGTGTCATTACCATTAAGTAACTGATATATGTAACGACCCATTCTTTTGCGTCTGATTTGAGACTGAAATATAATACTGTCTTTGGTTTGTCCCCATGAATTTTCTGTATACAAATCGTGTTGCAAAATAAAGAAAAGTGTTACTTGTTGCATTGTGATTGACAGATATCAGAGCAAGGGTTCCTTTTAATCTGCTGATAAATGTACATAATTGTCAGGGGAACAGGTTTGTGTTTTCTTTTAAAGTGGAATGCACAGAGTGTTGTTGAAGTCTTCATGTTTAGGAGTGAATGTTTAAAGTGATTTGAAAGTTACAGTAACGGTGTTAAATTTTCCTTTCCACCTTTTAATGTAGGTTTGTGGTTTAGGGTTGGTGGCATAATTAGTGTATTATGATGGCCAGTACAAGATACATTATATTTAGTTTTCCACTAGAGTGGTATAAATGAATGGAACAACACAAAATAGTCACATGATTGTTTGAATTTTAAGGAATTTGATTTTCCTGAAATGATTTCCCTGCCATTGAATGGAGGTGGAAATTTAAGGTGTCAAGATATTGAGGTTCATTTTTTATCAAATTGTTTTCTGTGGTGGACTACATGAAAGATTTTATATATATATATATATATAAATATGTTTTTAATTTTGTGGAAGAAGAGACTTAACTTATGGCATGCATGAGTGGAGAGTCGTGTTGTGAATGTGCATATTTGCGTATTTGTGGACGAGATTTTGTGTTGTGTGCATGTAGCTTCTTCGCCCCTTCTTGGATTGCTGTAACTTGTATCTAATTTTCCCAGTGAACCCAGATACGTTAACAGAGAATAGAATAACCCATTGCTTATTTCTTACTGGTTCAAGAAGGTAGTGTTTTGTTTTACATATTTCAGTATGTGAACCCGATTGTTTTCACTCCTAATGACCTTGGCATTATGTTGTGTGTATTTGAGGATAATCTGTTGGGTTGAGTTTAAAGTAAATTACTTTTAACAGCAGATTTATCAGGGGCATGTAATTTTATGAATATAATATTTTGAATTTGTGGTCATATAACGGATCACACTACACAAATATAAATTTGCTTGAAATAAGTTCATGGTTTTTCTATCCTTAAACTTGTTTTTGTTGAAAGCCCTTCTATAAGTATTGGGTATACACATTATTATTATTATTATTATTATTATTATTATTATATAAACATTGTACAAAAGTATAAGTAATGATACATGTATATAGCAAGCGGACTTGTTTTTAGGTAAATATGTAATTAGGTATCAGCTTTGCATGGTTGATTTAATTTTGAGTTAATTGAATCTACTACGTTATATATATACAAACACACACACACATATATATATATATGTGTGTGTATATATATATATATATATATATATATATATATATATATATATATATATATATAAAATATATGAAAAAAATAAAAAAGTGTATATTTAAAGATATATTATAAAA
>Ga0136643_10005134_pt1 | contig 18340 bp, 8 predicted proteins | sample TergutLab28metaG_FD_96883 | JGI IMG/M metagenome (GOLD analysis project Ga0136643, IMG submission 96883) | Labiotermes labralis P1 segment gut microbial communities from Petit-Saut dam, French Guiana - Lab288 P1 (version 3) (version 3) | ecosystem: Host-associated > Arthropoda: Insects >...
ACCACTGGGGAGACCTAGGCGTAGATGGGTGGATAATATTAGGATGGATCTCCAGGAGGTGGGATGTGGGTATATGGATTGGATTGGACTGGCCCAGGATCGAGACAGATGGCGGATGCTTGTGAGTGAGATAATGAACCTTCAGGTTCCGTGAAATGCGGGGAATTTCTTGACTAGCTGCAAACCAGTTAACTTCTCAAGAAGGACTCTGCACTATGGAGTAAGTAAGTGCCGGTCAGTGACAAACAGTGTGCCCACTATCTTCTTTTTCGTCCCCACACAGTCTGCAATCCTGCCACTGTGTGAGTCTGAGTTTAAATATATTGGCTCTGAGGGTCATGTGGCCTTTTAACATCCCACAGCCACTTTAAGCTTCTGTCTACTCATTGCCTGAAGCTCCTTTTTTCTACTTGGCAGAGGTTCACTCATCAGGGTGCGGGAATGGCAACAACCTTCACAGGTCTTCCACCTGTTCAGGTGCTCCTGTCTCAAATGACTCCAGATAAATTCTTTGCCCACAAAAAAGGGGATGCCAACAGTTTGGTCAGAAGGGACTCCATTAGTCCCTTCCTAGGTCAATTTATCAGGTTCTTCATTTCCCAGTGTTCCATAATGCCCAGGTATCCATGCTAAAGTGACTTTAATAGATCCACTTAGCTTTTCTAACACTTGCATACTTTCCCATACCAGAGCTGATTCAGTGGTGATATTTGCAATTGCTGCTATTACTGCCCTGCTCTCGAGCAGATATGTATTCTCTTTCTCATTATGTTCATAAACAAGAGGTGCCATGTGCATATCAGGATGCCATCACTTCAGCTTGAAACACTCTAGAGATGCTGCCTATAGGAATACTCTCCCTACAGTTGTCCCTTGGTCCATAAACACTGGCATTAAAGTGGTTGTAATTCCTGACCCATTGGCATACAAAAGATCAATGTTAAGGTCGTGATTTTACCTAGCATACACCTTTCTTCTCTAGTCAATATCAACACTCTAAATTGTTTTACCAACTGATATTTTTTAAGGGTTCTATCCTGTTTTAAAGTGAAAGGATATTTATGGAGGAACTCAGGTGTCATATGTCCTAACCTTGTATTCCGCAATTCTCCCTGATATTTCAGTCTGTGTGCAGTGAGTCTAGCAGCTCCAATGACAGCCAGGTCCATTGGAGTTAAACAGAGGGTTACTTTCAGCGCCTCTGTGGTTGTTGTTGTAATAGACTGTGCAACAGCCCTCAGTTAGGCTTTGCAGTAGGCTCCTTGCTTCCACCCTACTCACCATGGGCCACCAGACCATTGATGCATACAGTATTTGTGGCACCAAGATTATCTTGTATATCCATATGGCTATTTCGAGGTTAATTCCTGAAGTTTTACCCATGGCTCTTTTCACACCCACATTTAGCAGTATAATTTCTTTCTTCTGTTTGTGAGGAATTGCTTCCAATTTAGTTTAGGATCTAGGAAGACTCCTCAATATTCCACCGAACTGGTGAAGGCAATTTGCCTTCCCCAAGCCTTCTCCAAGGCTCTATTGGTTGAGATTTATATTTCCTGGTGAAGACCAAAACATTAGTCTCTAACGGATGCACTGCTAGACTTTTTAGTCTCACAACAACTCTGTACTGTATTCAGGGTGTTAGTCATATGATGCCTGAGAGTGTAAAGGAAGTTCTCCCTAACAAATATGGCTATGTCATACACGTAGCCATAAACCAGACAACCTTCATTTCGTAGATCCTCTAGGAGGTTGTTTACCACGAGGCACCACAAAAGTGGAGACAAAATCGCCCGCTGTGGACAGCCTTTATCAGGTTTGCCTTTTATGGTTGTAAAACCAGCATTAAAAACTTGACACTTTAAAATACACTCTCAAATTACTAATATTTTAAGAATCCCATGTGTTAAATTTCTTATAATTTAATTATATAACATATTACATTAAAAAAGCTGAATAAAATCGCATGTATGAAAGAATAACACTGACTGATGCATAAGCAACTTAGTCATATGCATTCATGATATACATTTTCTCATCCCAAACATAAGAAATATTATAAAATCTGTTATGTTTATGCCATGAGTTGGCATGGAGTTATGTAGGCGGGATGGGAGTACAATTCTACACATGCACACTACACACTTACTGAACACTAGACATGTTTTACAGATATCATTGTGTTTGATTTCATTCCCCTGTTTTGCATGCAACCAGACTCATGTTTTTGGAATAAGCATAGTTTAAAATGTTTTCAGTCCTGCCTACCGAGGTCTGATGATTTCTCATGGCTGGCATACAATATATTTTATAAAATCTCTTCATCTGTCAAGCTACATATATTTTTTTGGTAAAGTTTTATTACTCACTCCTATGAGTGTTTAATTCCATTTGTAAGGCCACAAAGCAATTTTGTCTCATTCTGAGCTCTATCTGAAGATGTAAAACTTCTTCCTAATAAGTCACTGCTAGCTCTTTGTCTGTTTCCAATGTTTGAAGAATATAGTGATATCAGAACAATGAGGCCCAGCACTGCCGAGCCACCACACACATATGCTATTATATCACGATAGTAATGTGGACAGGAGTTGCTGGTAGCACACTTACTGTAAAGAGAAGCAGAAAAAATATGACATTTGTAATTGCATGATAGTGACATTATTTTGCAGTTGCAGAATGTTATTTACATCACTAGGACCAGATATCAGATACTAAGTTCAACAATAGCAACTTACAGATCTTCTATAATCATTACGGCTACTCCATTGAGTACCTTGTCAGCAAATGTAACAGCACTGTAGATAAAGGCACCATTTTCTGTATGGGAACCAATTAAATCAGCTGTAATGCAAAGACTTGTTACCATAGTCATAGAACTTCCTGCACCTGTAAAATAACACCAAAATAACAGCAGTTTTTATTATGACATAATTCTTGTAACACAAATAAAAATTATTAATATGGTAATATTTGTTTGCAGGGCCATGATCTACCATATTATCAGATGGATTAGGCACTGATGGCAATTTCTTTTGTTTTTATTGATTCCTCTTAAAAAATTTCTTTTTAACAAAAAGTCTACAGTTACAAATTAAAAGTGCTGCCTCAAAATGGAGGCCAAGGCAAGCTAACATATTTTATATAGCTCTGTTAGCCCTTGCTTGACACATGACTGTCGATTTCAACATCTTTCAAAGGCTCTGGTATAATGAAAGAACTTCTATTTAAAAAACAGTCAACATAATTGTTCATGGTTTGCAACCTGTATGAGATGTCCTTAAGAGTGTAATTAAATTCCAGCAAAAGGACTTCATAATTACTACTAAATCAAGCAAACATACCAAGCAACACTGCCACTCCATAAATGGAAAACAGAATGTGCTGCGCCATTCCATATCGTATCCACACACATCCCGAAATACTGATCACTGCTCCACACAGATAACTGAGCTGCAAATGTAGATTGGAATATTTCATGGCTTAGACAAGGGACTTTTAACTTATGCAGAAAACAAAAAATAAGGTAGAGGCCTGTCATCACCACAGTCTTTTAATCAATTACTAAAAAGTTGCTATGGCATGTAACCTGATAGCTGGCTACTGGGCTTCACAGTGTACACATTTTGTATTACAGCCATCTTCATATTGACCACTGACTAAATCTCAAAATCCTGTAAAATGATGTAACATTTTTCAAAATATACTTCCAGGAACCAATAATCAGTACTACCTTACCTTGCTGCCATACAATTTATTAATGTATCTGATCCCAATTGATGCTATAAATGAGGACAGATAACACATGAATGGCACACTTGCTAGAAGCTCCTCTCCTTCATCTACACTCTCATTCAGGTAAAGTGGCATGTACACAAGACTTATTGTGAGAAACAGTCGACTGGTCACATAAAGCACTGCCACTTGAAACAGTGCTGGAGACTGGAGATAATTACAAAGTCTGCTCATAATCGGTGGTTCTTGTTCAATTATTAGTGACTGAATGTTATGCGTGTTCAATTTACGCAGTCCAAAGTGGAACAGGCTGTTGGTGGTTATTCCTACAGCCATTCCAATTAGCACAACATCCTGTAAAACATACACAATTATGAGTTGTAAATATTTATACTGTCCTATAGGAACATATCCTAAAAGTGAAAGAGGCAACTGGTGGTTATTCCTACAGCCATTCCAATTAGTATAACATCCTGCACAACATATACAATGATGAGTTACAATCATGTACATTGTCCTATGTGAACATATCACAGAATGCAAGTTGAGCATGAACAGGCATTTGACTTCATGCAGTAAGTTAGAAGTTTATTCCTTATGTTCTTCCCAGACAGAAAAGTCACATAAATATCAAACTGATTCTTCTAGGTTACAAGGTTATAGCATTTAAAGTCCAAGAATGAATTACTGTACCCATAACTAAGTTGCTGTCAAAATCAATTCCCTGTGTTTTACATTTCAGTAGAAAACAAATGTCTGAAGTGGCCACAACCCAGATACTTTGACTTTGTGGCCTACTGAAAGTGCAGTACTGTCAAGAGCTGAAAGCCATTCATATATCTTGCAACTTTTCTTCCATTTTACACACAGCAGGATAACAAGTGAGAATGTGTATGACATGCTAGGCTGGATGCTTCAAATATTTAAAGTAAAAGGAAGAGTGAAATGTAAAAATTGTATAAGGGAAACAACTTAGTTCTGTGAAAACCATTCAAGATATTTCAACACCAACAGGTTCTTACCTGATGACAATGAAACTCATTTTCTCATGACACATCTAATGTAATGATATGAGAAATAAATCCCTGCAGTTGATATTAGTCATGTGACATTCTCCATGAAATGTTCTTAATTTCCTCAGAAGACACCACATAAATTCAAATGATTTTGGTGTAATTCAGTGCAAATACATGAAATATTATCCTGCAAGGTTTCAGATTCAGGCTCCAGTGAACCTCATGATCAATGCAGTTATGTAAATCCGTTCTCATAACACTATGTCTGGGTGTCATGATTCCCAATGTGACTTCTGAGTTTGAAAGTCTTGGAAGAACATAGATCAACAAAAAAACATAAGTTAGAAACGTTAGACAAAATGTTATAGATATATACAGTGATGCGACCATACCAGGTACCTGTACAAATTTAGAATAGCAAAGAAGATGCAAGGCAAGTAAAAATAAAGTAGAAAATACAACTTAAAGACTAAAAATTCTGTGATTTATGGCCAAACTTAAACATGCTGGTGCCATAAGCTTTGTTAGGTTCCAGAGGTAAAATAAGAAAGTGTTCCGATTAAATCATTGTAAACTGCAGGTGACATATACAAAAAGAAAAACTAATAACTTACAAATCAATTCTATCAAGACATAGAAGTACCCACTTTGTGATAAATCTGTTTTCTCAAAAATAACCAAATGCTGCTAAAGTAAAAGAGGCGCAATAATGGCTGCAAGAACTCTTGTTTGTTTTTCTACTTGTTTACCTGGATTTGAAGGCAATGTTAATTGATATTTTACTTTAAAAAAAAAATAGGAACAGACCCAAAAAATTCAATAGGGATCATTATTGAAAGTTACAAGGTAACAGATTCCATTTTTAATAACTAACTGATCATCAAGTCTTTTTTTAAACTTCGGAGTTCATATAACAAAAAATAAAATGGTAATAAATTGTGAGTATATAATGATCTGGAAGGAGGTGCTTGCAACGTAAATCATTATTGTATTTGACTAGACAGACTTACAAATGCCATAAAAAATTATGGTCAGTACACCTAATAACTGGGCTATATTAAAACTGTGTGCACATCTACTGCAGTGTCATGGGGAAAGTGGTGGAAAGAACCAGCAAAGTGGTGAAATCCAAAAGTGGAATGATAATGGGGTGATGTTTACACTAGAATATGATGACAAAGGTGGATAAACAAAAAGTGTGCATTAATTGTTGATAATACTATAATTATAGTTGCTACTGCTGTAATTACTGCAATTGTTTTTAAATGTTACAAGAGCACTCTAGATAAGTTCTAAGTTTGAATTAGTGTTACGAGCATAAAAGTATGACAAATTATACATATAAATGAAGCAAAGTAGCAGTTGACATACCCTAAATTTAAATTCATCATCAGGCCCAACCTTATCTAATCCATTTCCTTTTGTAGCATGAAATACACACCAAGTTATAACATACACAGCTACACCAGAGCAGACTGACGCAGTGTACCTGAGAAAATTTGCAACATTTGAATTAATGATGTATTATAGAAGCAGATTCTAACTTACACATAGCATCTGGTTGAATATATAATGCTCAGATCTGCATAACGGCAGTGAAAGAAATATTTGCAGAAAGATGTCATCATTTACAATGAACTAGCATATAGAATACTGAAAAACAATAACTTGAGCATTTTCAAAAGTGTATTTAACAAAAACTATATGCCATACAAAAATAACCAAAGGTCTGAAAAGAACTTTTAATGCGAATTTCACTCCAAGTGTATCAGTCTATGTAGTAAGGTTAGCTAGAAAAATAAATCAATAACAATACGAACATTTGACTCAATTTTTAGAGATGAAATAATAAAAATGCTTAAATAAATATGAAATACCAAGTAAATTAATTAAACTAATAGTAAGGACATTACAAGATGCAAAAGCTAACATCAAAGTAAACCAAAACGACACAGAAAAGTTTGAAACATCGACGGGAGTGAAACAAGATGACCCATTATCAGCAACTCTATTTAGTATAGTTATTGATGATATTTTAAAGCAGCTAGAATTGAGAAGTAACATATCAACACGTTTAAAACAATGCTCAGCCTATGCTGATGATATATTAATCACTTCCTGAACTAAACAAACAATGATAGACACCTTTAAAAAACTGAAAATCATTTCACTACAATTTGGTCTAATAGTAAATGAGAACAAAACAAAGTACATGATGTGTACAAGGTCAGAAACCCAACTAGATAAATTAATGGTGGACAACATGCACATCGATCAGGTTACATCACTCAGCTATCTTGGTACAGCTGTGAATGGGAATAACACTCTGGAAGAAGAAATTATAGAAAGAACTGCTAAAGATAACAAAACATTCTATGCAAATAACACTCTTTTTAAAAGTAACTTGGTGTCCAGGAAATCCAAATTAAAGTTATATTGGTCAGTAATTAGACCAATTGTAGTTTATGGCTGTGAAACATGGGTCCATAAAGAAAGTCTTATACAAAAACTCTCTGTGTTTGAGAGGAAAATATTTGGGCCAAATAAGGAAGCCAATGGTATTTGGAGAAATAAAACAAACAAGGATCTGGATGAACTAATTAAACACCAGAACATAATAAATTATGTTAAAGCCCAAAGACTGAGTTGGTTTGGACACATAAATAGAATGCCTAAAACTAGCATAGTAAAAAGAATACACAAATGGAAACCATTCACAGGAAAACCAGCAGGAAGGCCCAAGCCTCGATGGAAAGATGATGCCAGGAATGACCTGAAGAAGATGAAGCTTACGAAGTGGGCAGAACAAGTCCAGGATTGCCTTAAATGGAAGGATATTGTTGAGAAGCCAAGACTCTATCAGAGTTGTAGTGCCATAGAAGAAGAAGAACAATACGAACAGCATTGATATCTGTACATAACTTGCACTAGTAAAATATTTAGCCATTATACAATTTCTGAAACAGAACATCATAGATTTACACAAAAACTATACTCATCATTGTTAACATATAAAACCACTTCATACCAGATTTGTACATGAATTTATGATATGCAGCCTCACTAAATTCCACATACATAGTTTCGCTGTTGCTTAATTATAACCACCCAATAAAAAGCTAAATATCTGTGTGTATTCAAATGTTTTGTTTTCTCTCATGAGCAGAGCACATAGTTAACGATAAATAATGTTTCATGTGTTCTGTGACATGATGCAATTTAAAAGACTTCTGCTTTAAATTGGCATGATTGCCTGAGAACATTTTATCACTTAAGCATTGTAAAAGCTTCAGCACCTGCATAAAATAATTTTGGTCTGCAGGCTGCAAATGAACTGTAGGCTTACAGGGACTTAACCATTATAACCATTTAAAAGATGGCTATGAAGATAAACAGCTTCAGAACTAGGCAGATTTTGCTATACATAAATAAATATAAATCACAATTTAATCACCTATTGCCACACGTTCCATTCAACCTGATGATGACCACAGAGTGTCCACAGTACATGGCACATAACAACAGATACAATTAGCATGATGTTTCAACTCTCATAAATTATTTATACATATTTTTACGCACAGTAGTAACTAAAGAGCTTCGTATAATATCAGAAGAGGTCTGAGGTGTTTATGTTAACCACTTTAGCTCAGTTCACACAGTTCACATAAGAACTTTGCCACTGCTGGAACAGCTGGTGACCTCACACTTACGAAGCAAGATGGGTTTTCATTTTGCACTGGCAAAATGTGTGAACCAGGTGTCATTTATAAATGTGACCATGCTTGTAGGTTTGCAGGCTTTGGTTGAGGGTGGGCTTCTGGGTCATAACACTATGTAAGATAATGTTTTGATTCCAAATTTGGGATGAACAATCTGCCTCCATCTTCAGGGTATATCAATTAGGATCCTTTAGGTTTCTTCCCAAGGCAGAGGCAGACTATTTCTTCAAAATGCTGGAAGCTCCTGTTTATGTTTGTTTGAAAACTATGTTCTAGCCAGTGGGAGGGGATTCATACCAAATATATGAGCTGTGCTAACATCATGAACATGAATGCGCTACACCTACAACAGAACTCTACCTAATAGCTGTAAGCTCTGCTCTACCCTGTTGTGTTGGTGCCAGATCAGGAATAAGTGCTAGATGTGAGATCTGAACTATGGCCCATCCAGTCTGGAACACAATGATGAGGGCAGCATAGTACACAGCCATCAGCCAAGAAGTGGAGTTTGGTTTCACATTTGTACAACCAGGACATGGTGCAAAAAGCAGGGGGAAGGACAGCAGAACCAGCACTGAGCCTGCAATCAGCACAAGCAACAGCATAAATGTGTTTAACTGATAAGCAACTCAAGATATAGAGTTCAACGCTGCCCTGACACATATATTACAGTTGGTATCATTAGAACTAATTATTCCATTAGTGTATTTTCATTTATGAAAGCAGAGCATCATAGCAAATTTAAATTTCATCCCTTCTTTTTTAATTTGGTCCTTCTGCTAGATACTACTAAACCTTACATGCGAGAATGTAATAAAGTTGTGTGTATAAAATCTTAAATCATATTGCATAAAGAGCGTATATATATGCTCTGTATGCAGTATCAGATGGTGTGATAGGATTGGAATGCTGGGAATGTAGATGGCACAGAAATGATTTGAGAAAATTTCTTTGTAAATAGGCTAATCTGTCACAAAAAAACCACATTACTTCATGAAAAGTAGTCTCATTTCTCTTTGAAACTGCCAGTACTTCCAGTTTGTGCAAACTGGCACATATGATTCACAGTCAAATGATATCTGCTCTAAATACTGGCTGAGGCATCTTAGATTTTCTTCCAAGCACATCCCTTAACAATAGTACTCAGTGTTAAGACAATCATGATATTTTGGGGAGAATCTTTTTTTGATGTACTATGTAAGTATAAAGATGTGAAGCACCCTCAACAGAGAGACTAATGAGGTTTACAGTTTTACATAACAATAGTAGTAAAGAAAAAGTGAGTGGTATCATTATTGACCATAATGACACACAGATCTTAATAGTTTCTTTTGTATCTCCTCACTCTTTGAAGTGGGTTAAGGAGCTATGCCAAGCCTCACATTACCACTAGGCTTATATGGCTGTTCACCCTCATGTTTTCTAGATCCTTGAGTTTTAACAATGAACAAATCCAGGTTCTGTATAGTTTGCATGCCAGTGATTTACAATGATACACAATAAGCACAATACCTTCTTTCTTGTCCCTGCACAGTCAGAAATCCTGCTGCTGTGTGAGTCGGAGATTAAAGATATAGACTGTAAGGGTTGTGTAGCCTGTCAATAGTACCACAGCCACTTTAAACTTCAGGCTACTTATTGCCTGGAACTCTTCCACTCTACGTGTCAGAGGTTCAGTCATCAGCACCTTGGAATGGCAGTAACCATTACAGGCCTTTCACCTGTTCAGGTACTCCTGTCTCAAATTACTCCCGCTAACTCCTTTACCCACAACAAAGGGAATGACAGCGGCTCAACAGGAAGTTTGTTGGTCCATTCCTTGGCCAAATTATCTGCTTCTTCATTTCCCAGTATCCTGCGATGCCTGGATATCCACAATGAAGTGACTTTATTAGGTCCACTAGTTTTTCTAGTGTTTACATATACTCCCCTACTAAAGCTGATTCAGTGGTGGTTGTAGCAAGTGCTGCTATTGATGCTCTACTAGCAGAGCAGATGAGTATTCGTCTTTTCATCACATTCTAGGACAAAATGAGTTCTGCACACCTCATGATTGCCATCACTTCAGGTAGAAACGTTGTAGAGGGGCTACCCACACGAATTCTTTCCCCATGGTTATCCCCTGGGTTACAAAACAAGCCTCATTCTGATTGCTACTTCCACAGTCAAAAGTATGACAAAATGTTTTTGATTACAAAATTCAGAATGACAGCTTCTTCCATACAAAGTGAATAAAATGATTCCTTATGGAAAATATTTATTTATTACAAGAACATTTACTTCAGTTTCATGACTTATAGAACCTCTAACACATTTATCAACTGAACTTCTCACATATATAAACTCAATAATGATAAAACAAAAACTCAATTCTTACAAAGATACTGAAGCCATATAGTGACGTAATGTTTAATGTCAATTGTGGTTTATACTAGAAGGTTTAACCATCCCCCCAAAATTCCTTTATCTTGCATAAATGGATTTTTAACGTATTGAAAAGATTAATTCTTGTCACTATATTTTATTATTATTGCCTGATGATAAAAATAAACAAAACATACTTCAATTACATTAAATGTTTCTGACTTGAAGACAATTGTGTGACAAGTACCTACAGAACAAGTGTGTGTTCAGATTTGATTAAGGTACAGCAAAAGAACTCTGTTCATACTAGCCTGTAAAATTAAATGATTTAATTTGTTAGCTCATGTTGTGTCACTTCTTCTCTACAATCAACACAAACTACAATGCATTAGTTTTAATTTTACATTCCCAAATCTATTTTGTCTTGGATAATACAATATTTTTCATCCCAGTGCCTTATATTCCAGTGCATGCCATGGTATTGTCTTTTATTTTAGTGTTATGCATGCACTGTGGATGATTCTTTTAATAGTCTTGAATTTGATACATAAGAAGGTTAAACATTTAATTTAAATCTGAAATCATTGTCATCTGTAAAGTCTAATCAAGCTGTAGTAACTTCATGTAAGCTGCTTTCAGCAATTGGGTGTTGCTGTTCTTCAGCATTTCCATGAGTGCTGTTCACTAATTTTGGATAAGCAAGTGGCCAAGGATGTGTAGGCACACTTAAGAACCATAATTTAACCTAACCATATTTTTCAAGAGATATCTGTTGCAAAGAAAGAAGTAAATGGCCAGACCTTGCAACTATATTTTGAAGAGGTCTCCTTGTGATATTGTGCGTGATTACTTTTGTTTCTGATAACATTTTTGCCAAAATTTTACTTAATAGTGAGGGTTACTTTATCAAAAACTGAAGGGGTTCAAGCTGGACTGGACAAATATCACACACACCAGGAAAACAATAACTTCTGTCTCTCGTTATTAAGTAAAATTAACAGAAGGCCACACTACAGGGTATTCATAGATGGATGGATTAAACTAATATGGATTTTAGAGAATAGATAAAAATATTGTGAAATGAGTTTGGTCAGCTGCAAAAAGAGTAAAAATTTTTGAGTCTCATAATTGGCAGGAATTTCTTGAGTAACTGACTGACTTATTGTATCTGATGGGTGACTTTGTATCATGGTGTCAGTGAGTGAGGTGAAAAATGGTGTATGCGACATTCAGAACTTAATGTGTGACCAGACAGATGAAAATTCTCTTATTTTTACAGAGTAAGATGGATATTTTTGCAGAAAATCCACAAACAATATAATCTTATCATTTATAAAATAACTTTCATCAACATCTCATGTTTCCTACAAGTACATTTAGTAGTTTGGTTTTACACTTATTTTACAATGCTGCTGCAACTACAAGGATTGTGTTGGGTGTTTGTAAATAAGAACTTGGGTAGAAGAGTGTGTGGTTGTGGCCTATCAAGTTAGTCTCCCAGAATTTGCTTGTACGGACTGAGGAGATGCAGGGAAAATATCTGGGACTCAAACTGGATTTACTAAACATATAATTTAGACATTTAATTTCTTACCAGCACAGTTAGGAAGAAACAGAATTTAGAATTAGGTAATAATGCTTTAATTAAATACACTTAGTATGTGTACAATGGGGAAATGTGTACTGGAGGCAAGCAGTGACTTCAATGACTATCACTCTTTCTAGTTTAGCACTGACTGTAGTGAGTTCACTGCTACACATTTTTGTCTTTAAAAAGAAATGAACCTGTACAACTGAGTCACTGTACTTTATGTTCTCACTCCTCCAGTTTCTATTAAGCATGCTGTGAATCACTATGCCAATTCTATACCTGGGATTGTATTTAGCTGTAGTCTTTACAGCTGCTGTAAACCGTACAGCAGCACGGTCCAAAAAAAAACAAGTAAAAACGGTTGTGGTTGGGTTATATTAATGACACAAAATCTGATAATTTAAAAAGGTACCTAAAATGTGCCATGTTTTTCTGCTTCCTATGCGATCAGCCATTATTCCTACAATTGGTGTGCATATACCATCAGTCAATTGACCTGTAATCAAAAAAAAAAAAAAACAAGTACTTAAGATATTATTCTGCCCTATGCTCTTTCACTTTGTAATAAGACCATATAACCAGAGCACACAGAGACTTATATTCTGAGTTTAATCTTTCATGACAGAATTAGGGTAAGTTTGCCAACATCAAAAATAACTAACATGTACACTATTTACAATTTTTATATCACATGGACCAGTTATTTTATATGTGATAATATGCGAGTATGACATAGTGCGTGATAAAATAGACAGGATGTCTAGTTTCATAGTATTTATTAAGCTAGAGTGTCTCCATTGTCACTAATGAAAACAGGTATGCTGAAGTGCAAGACAGGTCTAAGATTAATAACCAGTTTTGGAAAGAAGTGATTTTTTTTCCTCCGTTTACAAGCAACGATAACATCTCTAATAAACATACAGTAATCTTGTCGTTTATTTTACGAAGATATGCAACAAATACTCTCAACATAACATTATAAAATTTCCTTTTCTAATGCCTTCCTGAAAAACGGAATTGTGTTTTGTGCGAAGGACGTGAAAGACAAGATTTGTGGCCTATTTTAAGGTACTGTCCAGAATGACTGGAAGGGCTGACGAAAACCAGGATCAACATCACTCACCCAGCCTCCATGGCGAGAATCGAATTTCAGGGACGTCCCGAATTAAGCAGGAATGTTGGCCACACTGTTGCGAAGTTCAGAGCGTTTCAAATAGTTACAAGCCACATTGGCGTGTATTTCTTAGAGACAAACCAAAAATGCTGGAAAGTAATGTAGGTAATATGTACAGACGGGGAACATCTCTGTGTCCTTACAGCTGTGTAAACGCTGGTATCGCGGCTTAGAATTCTTCCCAGGGCATGGATATTTGTATGGCCTTTTTTTTTTCGCACTATGTATTTTCCTACTCATTGAGACAAACACACGCCCTCCCCTTTAATCTCAATTTTCGGAATCTGTGAGTGCGTAACCTGCCATACAGACATGTTTAAGAATCCAGGAAAATAATACCCAGTTTTGAGACAACTCGCAACACGCAGTTTATATTAGATGAGAGTAATCTCAATTAACAAAATAGACTTCATCTTTCTCTCCTTTACAGTCTTCACTTAACTAGATACTGGGGCAATAGAAATTAGCCAGTTCTATTACTAGCCGATTATTTTCTTCCGTTGGTCAACAGGCCAAGAACGTAGACTTCAGAACCACTGAGCCAAAATTTAGCCAACATTTACTGCATGGAAGCAAAAAATTATATATAAAAAAAAACTAGAGGCAACGAAATCTCTTTTCAATGTAGGTTTGAAATTAAGAATAAATGTTTGCTGCTGTTGTAATAAAACTTAATTTATATTCCGGCAGGAAAAAAGGCCTTTTTTTAAACAGAATAATTTTTCAATTAACGATATAATTTGGAGGTAATAAAATTTTATCTATTGGCAGTATTATAAGACCAAAAAACAGTTCCGCTGCAGGCGCCTCATTATATGGCACGAGGTTCTTCCACAGTTAGGCGTATAGTAAAGACTGAGGCTTTTCATTTACCGTGTCTATTACTATACACGTTAACAGATCGATTTTAGCAGAACTCTGTAACAATATCATGCAACTGGACCCCGCCCTATCCTGGGGCTTTTTAATTTCCTGTATTGAACATTTCCATCACGGTGACAGTGCCAGTATATGAAGTAAGAAAAACGTAGTTCCTTTGAATGAGGTCTTTACATTTGTGAAATACACTTAGATCCTTTCGTAAAAGTAAACTTATCGGAAAAAGTATATATATATATATAATTTTGAATTGATGACTACTGATTAATCACTCTGATATGAATTGTTAATTTTTACTAGCAGTAGGTATGTCGGAAACAAATAACGCACGAGTCACTTCAGCATTCCTTTAACGAATAACAAAATTGGTTGGAAATAAAAAAGGACAAATTTTTATATTTACCTATCAATTTACGAATTTTTATTAAGGAAATTTTATGGATACTGCCGTAATATATTTGAAAATCACGATCTCGATTCACGCAATAAATTCTGGAATGTTGTGACACCTTGAATCTCGAAATCCCAACTACCAACTTACGAGAATAACAAAGACTGGATCATTTCTTTTCGTTTCACTCTGTTTAATGTTCGGGGTATTTAGTCCTGAATAACGCTACTGCTAATTGTAACAGCGTAATATATGATTATGCGTTGCATTTGTACATGTATATATATATATATACACACACACACACGCACACACACACACACACACACAACTCATAAAGACGCTTCAATTTATGCTGCATATATACTGACATGTTGAATTTATAGGAATGTTTTTGGATTATTTGATTAGCAGAGTAACATCAGGCAAATAATCTGTCGATGAAAGAAAAATGTTCCCTGCATGATCCATCGGAAAACATCGTTTAATATAGCAAGTTATTATTATTATTATTATTATTATTATTAAATTAGATGTTTTACTACACACTCTTGTTCTGACGTGTGCACCACTCTGTCAAATAACCATCCCGGAAATCATTATTGGCTTCGAACACTCTCCAAAGCTTACGATGCACATTACTGTCAGAATTCCGTTTCGAGAGTTTATTTTACCAGTAATATATGCAATTCCTACCCAAGCGTCTTTTATTATTGCTTCTGTACTGTTTTTGCTAGATACTGTCTTTAAATTGAAGGGTAGTTACTTTTTCTTTGAAGAATCTTCACGTAACGAATGACTTAACGAACACATCCCTTCGTACAACAAGAAATACTGAAAAACAAACGTTAGTCCAAACTAGACCCCTTACGTAGGAACTGTTCAAATTTTCGATACAAAAGTAAGAAACGTCGAGATATCACAAACTTAAGCTTTAAAAAATGAATTCTGGATCGTGTATGTAAGGTGGGTGATCAACGTCACGCCTCTGCCTCATTACCCCCGGGAATGACCCGGTACGCATTGTACAGGAGGTTGGGTGGGCCCCAGGGTAGGTATGGCCGGGTACTGAAAATCTCGCCCTCCCACCGGGATTCGATCCTCGGACCGTCCAGCCCATAACGAGAAAAATAATAAACTGGGTATAATATAGTTTCAATGTTTACTTTCCGTCTCCATAACAATTATACAGATGCTGAAATTATTAGCTAAATCAGTAAACTTAACTCAATATTGCGTTTTTTCAGGCTCTATTTACTTCTCACACAAATATATGTAATTTTGGAAAGATGGCATTGCACTTCGATACAGGAGAGAATTAAATTTAGTACATCACTTCAGTTGTACTTATTTGTCACTTAACAAATAACGAACAAACATGTCTCCGATCAAAATGTCGCAAGCCAGAACACTCGTGACGTTTCATTTCGGAGACGTCCTGCTTCCAGCTAGACGGGACCGCCGACTACATTGACTCGCCGTACCTCCAGACTAATGTCGGGACATTTCCTTCAATTAGACAACATTATTTCAAATTATTCTCAATTCACCTTTTAATAACCATCCAAAAACGAGGGACGATTCTCTGAAATACTGAGAGTAGTTAAATCAGTCACAAATAAAATAATATTGCAACATTATACACTATTGGATCCAACAAATTACACAAAACGTAACAAATCATCATTTGTCACTGAAGTTTCTCCTACGTGTTTCGACCTTTACAAGCTCATTATCAGGGAGGTACATGCAAAGGCGTACAAGTACAGAGAGGCCGCGATAGCTTAGTCGGTATAGCGATTCGCTACGGGCTGGGCGGTTCGGGGATCGAATTCCGGTGGGGGGAAGAGATTTTACGCTCCCGTCAAGACCGGCCCTGGATCCACACAGCCTCCTATTCAATAGACAGCGGGCCTTTCCCGGAGGTAAAGCGGCCGGGGCGTGGCGTTGAAGACGAGCCAACACCTTCTAGCTTCGAGGTTAGAGAAAGATTAGAGCTATTCCTCTACTCCCCGTCCGAGCCTTCGTGATCTGTTCTAAGGTGACCTTTACCTTTACCTTAATACGAGTGCAGCAAATTTTGTCAAAGATATGAGCATGTAGTGTTAAAATACAATACTGTTATTTGAAATTACTGACAATGTTTAAAATATAAGTAAATTAACAAATGATTTTTAGAGGTCTAAATAATATTTTATCTTCCATTGCAGAAAAACACCTATATCAATTTTTGTCATCTTCATTCAAAGAGAATATCGCTGTGTTGTCTGGTTGGTGTTTATGTCACGGTGGATCAACCATGGCATAAACAGGTGGGAGGAACACAAGTGACGACTGATTATTTGTGAATGATTTTGCAATTTGTTTGTTCAAATACTACGTATTAAAACACTTTATTGTCCAACAGAAGCACAAATACAATTAGAATTATTATAAAATATTTAAAATTGCTCTAACATGTTTCAGATCACAAGGGATCCATCATCAGGTAGCTCTATGCATTGATATTCCTTAGGCAGTGCCTCTCTACACTGTGCAGTACACACACGCACCACGGGCAAATATGCTGCCATAACACCGACTGGGTCCATATCAACGGACACGATAGAACTATTACTGTAATTTTAACCAAGCACTGTATAGAGCTCCCTGATGATGGATCCCTTGTGATCCGAAACATGTTGGAGCAATTTTAAATATTTTATAATAATTCTAATTGTATCTACGAATTATACATTTGTGCATCTGTTGGACAATAAAGTGTTTTAATCTTCATTGATGCACGGTACAAACACGAAAACAAATAATGCATACTCAATCTATTGCACGGAAAATGGATAACATTAGAACTACAGTGTGTCTCGGTTTCCAAAATATGTTATTATATACGTAAATGTAGTGCAGAAAACAACCGATTAAGATATTATACATCTAAAGCATACAACGGAATATTTCTGTCAACGGCAGGCGGTAGCCACTGCAACTCACCTATAAGCAACATAACCCCTGAAAGTGCAGGCGACATGCCAAGCACCATCTGCAGGAACAGCAGCATATATGAAAACCACATGGCAGCCGATATATCATTGAACACGTGGCCCAACGCATATGCAGCCTTCATGGACAGAGGCAGATGATGGTTATATCGATACCGGTAGTTGTTTTTGGAGACCTCGGATGATCGAATGAGAGGAGTATGTTCTCCGGCGGCATCTGATAGGCTCAGTGTTGTGACCGTAACGTCACCCATCCTCTTTAGTATGGCGAATTAAATTTAATAAATGAAGCTATTGATACTCATGTACTGACTATATGTACACTCTTCTCGCATGTAGCTGGAAAGAAATAAAATATATGGTTATTACACACTATTTAAAAAAAACACACATAATATATATATATATATATATATATATATATATATATGAGAAGAAATACAAACTGGTGTTGAGTTCGGTGCAGAAGGCTCAA
>Ga0136643_10005135_pt1 | contig 18339 bp, 8 predicted proteins | sample TergutLab28metaG_FD_96883 | JGI IMG/M metagenome (GOLD analysis project Ga0136643, IMG submission 96883) | Labiotermes labralis P1 segment gut microbial communities from Petit-Saut dam, French Guiana - Lab288 P1 (version 3) (version 3) | ecosystem: Host-associated > Arthropoda: Insects >...
AACCAAACTGCATTTTGTCACAATCCACATGACCACATATGTTTAAAATCAGGCTCTAAAAACTGTATTTTGCGCGCAAATACTTGATGGCAACTGACACGTTGGTGCCCAGCAACCAAACTGTATTTTGTCACAATCCACACGACCACATATGTTTAAAAACAGGCTCTAAAAGCTGTACTTTAAGGTACAGTATTTAGAGCGGAAAGGGGCGGTCTGCTCTGCATCTAGAATTGTTATCTCACGAGTAACCCTGCTGCTCGAACATACATAAGCAATTTGCTGTCTGCGAACACTTGACAGGCTCTGGTGTTTCCAAGCGCAACCGTCTAAGTGACTAGCAAAGTTGTGATAAAAAGAACTTGATATCCATAAGGTATGCAGGGAGGTGTCCCTTTAATACATGCTTCCTGTGGGTTCGCCATAAAGTCATACTATTCGACCCCACATCCGAATTAATAGTAACAGTTCCAGTGTTTAATTTACATAGCATCGTGTATCTCCGCACATTATGAACCTGGCTTTTTCTGGTCTAACTAACACACTGTCAATCCGTCACTTGGCAGTAAATTGAAAATATTATTCCCTCTTTTAGCAATTCAGGGCTGCGTCATTGCTTCAAGTGACCTGCTGAAGGCATGGAAGAATCTGTCAGAAGAGTTAGGTTTTGTTCATTTGTTCATGGAAAAGCGGACGTTTGTTTAGTTTCCAGGATGGATTTTGCTTTTCTTGTGCATTCATTCTGTTATTAATAGTAATTGCATTATTATTTACTTAAAAACCTTTACATCAGTTCATTATTTTAACGTAGAAAGGTAGGTAATAATGACGAAAAGTGAATTCGAGAAACTGTGGAAAGAGACGTTCGCAGGTTAATCGAAGTCAGTAATTCAGACAATTTCTAAAAGTGCTGAAAAAGAAGCATAAAAAACGCCATAAAACATACCGGATATCCCGTACGAACAGCACGGATGTCAGAAGGGGATTATTAAATCTTTCTTGCGATCATCGTGGATGTCAGAAGGGAAACACCAAGTCTTTCTTGCGAACTACATGGGTACAAGAAAGAATACTGAAACTTTCATGTGAAATGCATAGATGTAAGAAAGGAAATGCTAAATAAATCTCTTGCGATCAACGTGGATGTCAGAAGAGAAATGCCAGCCTCTCTTGTGATGTACCTTAATGTAACAAAGAACAGTGGCGTACCCAGGAATTTTGTTCTTAGGGGGATTCAACAAATTCAGTTGAGGACAGAGAGAACTGGGATCTGGGGGCGGTAGCCCTCTAGTCAGGGGTTCTGGAGGCAGCTGTAATTTGGTACAAGAAATTTCATTCCATATAGTAAAATTTTCTTAATTTTTGGTACTTTAAGACTATTTATGATGACAGCCAATTTATTTGTCATTGCTAATGTAAAACAATTGCGAACCGGCTGTAGTTTTAGAATTTTACTGCCTTTTTCCGAATATCTTAGGGTGTTGGCGACCTAAATTCAGCAATTTTTAACAGTTTTCACAATCGGGTTGAGTCTGGCACGACTTTGGAAGGCCTTCGGAATTTCGGGGGGGGGTTGAACCCCCCAACTCCCCCCTCGGTACGCCACTGACAAAGAATAGTGAATCTAGCTTGTGAATTGCATGGGTGTCAGAAAGGAAGTACTCAATCTCACTTGCGAACTGCGTTGATGTCAGAAGGGAAATACTAAACATCTATTGCGAACAGTTTAATATCAGAAAGGATACTGAATCTCTGTTGCTGAATATGCGGTTTATGGATGTCAGGAAGAGTACTTAATCTCTTGCTTGAACTGTTTAAGTGAGTGATTTAATAGGGAGAACTTTCTTATGTTCAAATTTCTACAAGTTATTTTACTGCTGGTTTGGTGCCCTAACGTTGATTCTACCATGTCGGTTACAGTGTATTGCAAAGTACTAATTCTAGAGGTTGGCCCTAACAACTCATGCACAGCATCAGCCTGTAACAACGTTAATCCTACTCAAATGTTTTAACGTAACTTATCACTTATTCTAATTTTTTCATCCTTTTTACTAACGTATCCTGAAACACCCATGTTGCTTTGTCATTACTGTAAAAGATATGACTGGATTTTTAAGCTCATGGTTCCGCGCATCGTAATTCAATATTCATAAAAATCCAACTAGATGCAACAGTATGCAGTCTGATTTATTTTACTGCAAAATCACTTTACATATTTCGGGTGTCACAGCACCCATCATCAGGAGTACTAAAAACTGCAACCGCAGCCTCCGGTACAGGTCATAATATCGGTATAGCTACTTCCCTCCAACGTGGCCAAGTCGGGACTGGTTTGTGCGAATCGTGTAATATGTATATAGTATCAATACTTACCACACGATTCACACAAACCAGTCCCGACTTGGCCACGTTGGAGGGAAGTAGCTATACCGATATTATGACCTGTACCGGAGGCTGCGGTTTCAGTTTTTAGTACTCCTGATGATGGGTGCGGTGGACACCCAAAATATGTACAGTGATTTTGTAGTAAAATAAATCAGACTGCATACTGTTGCATCTAGTTGGATTTTTATAAAAATTTAATATACGACTGGATTTTTTCGTAGAACGCATTATGGAGTGCTACAACATGAAAACCCTACAAAATTACAATTTTCAGGTCCTGTGAATATGTTTTAGTGGTCTCTGAGTTGTATACAAGAGTGACAGTGGAGCAAATTACGTCAAGCATTTTATTTTAGAAACTTCATATTGTCAAATATCAGAATACACATAAAATTTTGCTAGCGCTCCCAGCGTGACAGAATTATTGACCTATGTTAAGAGCTGAGTTATGTGACGTGTGATTTTGTGTTTGTGTCTGGAGACGCATTGCAGGAGTATCTAACACATTCTCCGGTCAGCACTTAACAAGCCCCGTATGGGTCACACAACCGTATAACAGCCTTTTACGACCTCGTGGTCATTACTTGGCGATGGGTTTAGCTTATAGCTCGTGTCGATGTGTGGCTCGATGTGGACATTCTGGGGTCATCTGATCTACGGTCAATATGTGTAGCTATGCCTACTAATCCGACGCGCCGTCTGTGAACAACTTTAATCAAGGTAACTCATTATTACCTACAGGTATATTTTATAAACCATCGGTCTTTTGATAACACAGAACAATATTATAAAATGGAATTACTATCACCATAACCACCACCAACACCAACAACAACAACAACAAAAACACCGTCACCGCCGCCGCCGCCAGTAATACTAATATCCACTATGTGCTACCATCCTATTTCTATATTTGTGCTTTCTATTTAACCACTTCTTAAGGAAGTGTTACAGGTTTTGTTCCCGCATTTGTATTAAGTTTTTAATAGATGTGAAGATCGCTGGTTCGATTCCCGATTGTGTCATTGTAATTTTTCATTGATAAAATCCTTCCGACCGCACTGTGGCCCTGCGGTTGACTCAGCGTCTAACAGAAATGAGTACCAGGAATATTTCCTGGGGGGTAAAGGCGGCCGGTCCATAAGGCTGACAAACTTACCACCTTCATGTGCCAATTGTCTTGAAATCTGGGAGTCTTAACCTCGTGGAACCTTCAGGGCCCGTCCAGGCCTGCACAGAGATTGCTTTCCTTTCACCTGCTTTCTTTTAATATATGTTTTCTAGATGTTTCCTCCTTTTATCTAGTCACGTTTGTGCAATGTTTGTGTTGTTACACGCTAAATTATCATTTATGCCGAACGAATTATTATGTAAAAATTCTTCGCGCCACTTTCCAGTTTGTAAACCTTTTATTCAGAGGAGTGTTCTGCTATTTTGTATCAGCTTTTATCTAAAGAATTTAACATTCAGTTATGCATCTTATGTTTATTGGACCGTGCATTATGTTGATAGTTGAATAAGGAGAGAACAACTTGATGTCACTTGCTTTTTTATTTCATTATTTAATGCTCAACAGGTTTCGGATGTTAGTACATCCATCCTCAGGAGCTTGCGGCTTATTTGTTAAGTTATTTCATGGGTTGTATTGCTCTGATTCGATGTATGTTGGTGTTACGTTGTGGTTTGGTTGGGGTGGTGTGGTATCCGAATGCAGGCTGAAACACTTAGTGCTTAGTAACACCAACACACATCGAACCAGAGCAATACAACCCATGATATAACTCAACAAGTAAGTCGCAAGCTCCTGAGGATGGATGTATTAACATCCGAAACATGTTGAGCATATGAAATAAAGCAAGTGACATCAAGTTGATCTCTCCTTATTCAACTATTCATTTATGCATTTGGACAAGAACCGTGTAGATGTAATTTGAGGGTAAAATATTTTCTTAAAATTCTTCTTTTTTTTAAGAAAATGAATTAAAGTAGGCAACGTTTTGAACTCTACGTACCTATTGCCGTCTCTGCAAAGGCCTAAATGTAATATAATTCTACGAAATAAAAAGAACTACCCCCTGGAATGGTAGGTTTGACCTACGTTACCGAAAATGGAATCAGCATCTGTTGTAGTAAGACAGATAAATGGAGCATGAACATAATGAATTATTTACTGAATCAAAGGAACAGGATTGTATTGTGTGTTGGATATCAATATTTTTCACAATATATTACACCTTACATAATTAGGCATAACATTTATGCAGATTGGCAGAACGGACGTACAGAGTTCTTCCTTTCTTCTGAATGTGTACATCCTTCATGACACCAAATTTATGTCGAATTTGTGCACTATGTCCACTTTTCGCCGCCGGTATTTTTGGAATATGAATGGCAGCAGTAAGGAAGCGTAAGAAAAACGGAAATCACTTGTGTTAATAGAATAGTCGGTTTCAGTAAAGAATTGACTCGGTTTCACAGAAAAGCAGAACAGCTTATTCTTAAATACAAATTTCCACCAACATATACATTTATATCGTGCACGAAGCTGGGGTATCGATCGAAAGGTCAGAAACAAGTCGGCTGTAACACCGACTGGGAAAGAGGTAAGAGTGACTGTCATTTGTGCAGTGGGCGCAGCTGGCATTTTCTTGCCTCCCATACATCTTTTTCCTCGGTAGACGATGACACCATATCTGGAAATAATTTGGGTGGAATAACGATGTACTATTCATAGTGCTCACACTGTTTCTTGCGAAATGTAAAACCCGATTCGGAAAATCCTGTTATGTTATTACTGGAATACCGTTAGAAGTTGCTGTCGTGTTAGTTTTCCTGAGAAAGTGACAATGTGATAATTTCTATTCAGCTGCCTTCATGACATAGGTGCCACATTCTCTTAACCACTAAAATCTGCGTTTCGCAGGGAAAATGAAGACTGTTTTGAGGACCAGGCATATCATTAAGAGGGCACATTTGATTTAGCTAGTGTTTGCAGCAAGTAATCTTTCCGAGAACTCTCAGTATAAAATATATTTTCTGCACTTCAAGTTAAAAGAATTTAGTTTTTAAATGCTAAAATGTTTTGGGCAGAAGATTTTCCGATACCATGAAGTTTGCGGGAAAGCAAGAAAAAAGTTTCAGCTGCCGGGAAGTCGACAATTAACAAAAACAGAGGCAGTTTACGTATGACGTAGCAGTGAGGCGCCTGTGTATATTGTTGCCGAAAAAACAATAAGTATTACGATGCTGCCTGCTGGTGACAACGTCACCAGCAGGCAGCATCGTCAGTGCATTACACCACAAGCCGTAAACACAGTCTAGTGCTCCTGATGATGGGCGAAATTATCGCCCGAAACATGTTGAGCTGATTGAAATTACTGATAAAATTGTTATTGTTGCATCTAGTTGGCTGTTTGTATTATTGTATCAGTGATGTACGGTCACACAAACATCAAGATTGTCTTATACTGTATGTTTATAGTTACAGTGATTGGATGTTAGTTTTATTGGGGAACTGAACGTCTCACGATAAAATATGATTTTGTATTTCATAAATTAGGACACTTCATTGATATATAATAAGGGTGATAAAACAGATCGCAGTAGGTTAATTATCCAGGCATACCACCCTTACCGACTGAATACCACATATTTTCGAACAAGGTTTGCTTCCTCTGTAGATCACATTCTTAGGGATCATCAATGTGGATTTCGAAGTAACGTATCAAGTGATCACATATAGTTGATTCGCAAAATAATTCAGAGTAATGGAATTAAAGTGACACGGTGCATCAGCGGTTTGTGGATTTTAGGGTAGCGTATGATTCAGTCAGGAGAGAGGTTTTGTATTATATTCTCATTTATGTTATTATGTGTACTGCGGTAGCTCAGTAGTTAAGGTGCTGCGCTACAAATTGGAAGGTCGCTGGTTAGATCCCAGATGGTGTCATTGGAATTTTTCATTGACATAATCCTTCCGATCGCACTATGGCCCTGGGGTCGACTCAGCCTCTAACAAAAATGAGTACCAGAAGTATTTCTTGGGGGTAAAAACTGCCGATATGTAAGGCTGACAATCTTACCACCATTCTGGGCCATTGTCACGTAATCTGGGAACCTTAAATTCCTGGAACCGTCTGGGCACCTCGGGCCAGTAATGGGACTGATTTACCTTTTTATTTCAGTATTCCCACGAAAATAGCTAAATAAAAAAGCATTTGTATGTAACTTGTAGCAACTTCCGGACAGGCAAGTGTTTGTCCGATTTATTTCCTATACAGAATGGTCTGAAGCAAGGAGATGTTTTATCTTCAGTACTTCTCTCCTTTACCGTGACATATGTCACAAGGGAATTCCCAGCACACCAGGGGGCATTGAGTTTGAATGTGGCACATCATTTTCCGCTCTGTGTTCATGACGTCAATTTACTTGACGAGAACACACGGCTTCTTCACTGGTCGCAAATAAGGAGGGTGAATTAGACTTAGCATAACAAGCAAAGTATGTATATAGTGCTGCCTCGAGAGCAAATCGCAGGTCAAAATCATATCATAACAATAACTAATAACATCTTTCAGATTGTGGCGCAGTGCATTCATTTGAAAACGATCTAAATCAGACACTCATGCATAAAGAAATGAAGACCACATTAAATATGAGGAATCCTTGCCACCATTCGCTTCAGAAACTTTTGTCTTCCCATTAGCTATTTAAACGCCTAAATATTAAAATATATTACTGTACAATTTTGCCTCTTGTTTTATGTGTGTGTGTGAAAATTTTTGTCACATGTTACGGACAGAACATATGCTGAGGGTTTTAGAGAATAGGGTGCTAAGGAAGCCATGTGGAAAGAGGGAGGAGGTCACGGGGCTGGGAAAAATTGCGTAATGAACGGCTTCGTGATGTGTTGGCCTGCTTGTCACTAGATATTATTCGGGTGAGCCTATCAAGGCGTCTTAAGTTGGTGGTGCAAGTGGGGGAGAAGATAAGTGCATAGAGGGTTTTTGTGGGGTAACCGCGTGGAAAGACACTTCTTGGAAGACCTAAATGTAGATAGTAGAGTAATATTAAAATGGATCTTCAAAGAATAAGATGCGATAGCAAGGAATAGATTGACATGGCTCAGGACAGCGGCGAGTGGTGAGTTATTCTGAACATGGAAATGAATATTCTGACTCCATAAATGTGGGGAATTTCTTGACTACCTCAGAAACCCTTACCTTCACAATAGGACCCTCTTCCATGGAATTACTTTACACATTATAGTGTTTGTGCACGTCTTATAATGCTGAGATTATTGCGAAATTGCTTGTCAATGTCAAGGATAAGCCGCGCTTCACACAGTTGTGTTTCTCCCGTCAGCTATATGGCTGCGACAGTGAAGAGTATTGGAGGAATGCCTGTCGAATACTGGTCAAAGCAGTGCTTTTGTGTTTGAATCCTAGAGTTTTATTTTAGTTTCAGTCTTACTAAATAAGTGACATGAAAAGCAGAACAAAAGCTTCCACGGAATTATTTTGAAGCTTTACATTCCAGTAATGAACTTTCCTAAGTGACCACACGTTCTGCCCAATTTATGTTTTTATTTACAGTGACAGTAGAATTACTGTACTTCAGTCCTGTTCCTCTGAAAAACGTGGTGGAGATACAATCAGTAGCTCCTACGGAAGTTATCGGGAAGCATTATCTCTGGGGGTGAGAATAGAGAGGGGGGCGTGGACCACTTGTGTCTGGAAGGAGTTGACAGCGCGATATTCGCCATCTGACGTCCCACGTCGCTCGCCTGGGCGATAGATTGTCCGTAACGATAGGGCAACCGCTTCAAGCGGGACCATGGCAGATCGCTTGAAGTGGCCACGACCATGCATAAGAAGTGACACGGTTGGTTGGATTCGGGGTAGTTCTGTTGGTACGCCACTACATGTGGGAGCCGCGGCAGCGCTACGCTCGGTTTGGATGCGACGGTAGAACTGACACATTAAATTAATAACGTTCTTATTACTCTTCTACACACTAGTATTCCAAGATTCGCACATGGAGAGGCAATCGGATGTAAAACTAATATAACCAACTGCATTTATAATAATTCTGGATCAGACCTTTCAGTCCATAGTATGCCTATCATTTGTTCAGCAAGGTGCTGTACTACCTGGTAGCTTCAAAATGTTCCCGGAATCACTTATTTCTGAGAAATACAAAACACCGCATTTAAACCGCATTTTCTTCAAATTGGTTCCCGTATGCAACTATACACTTCTGCTAACGACTGTAGATGTGTTGGAAACATCCTGTAAACAATTTTGTGAAAGCCCTTTCAGCTCTTCCGTCGCATTCTTAATTATGTCATAGCATCACAACAGCGCCCTCCCTTCAATGATGATTTCAGTCGAGGAAACAGATTAAAATAGGCCGGAGCCATGTCAGGAGAGTGGGGATGCTCCAGTGTTGTCACATTGTTCTTTGCTATGAAACCCTTGACCAAAACCGACCGGTGTGCTGGAGCATTGTTGTGAAGGAAAAACCAACTGTTGATTCACCATTTTTCGGGGTGTTTTCTTCTGACAAGCACCCCTACGGCGACGAAGGATATCAAAGTACATTTCTATACACACTGTAGTATTTCCTATAAATTATAACAGCGAATTCAGAGAACTTTTGGAAGTTAGTGCCTATACGTGTGGCTGCTATGAACGAGTGGTTTCCACATACACAACAGACGTTCGGCATTAGTTATGTTCCGAGTATCTTGCACATATTCACAACTGCACTGCTGAATATGATGTTGCTGGAACAGACAGCAGCACTCTACAGCGAAGGCGGGGGCGGGGACATTTTCTTTTCACTGTACGTGTAATTAAGCAGTTAATTACTCCTGTAACTTTCTTATTCTATTAGATTTTTACTTCAGCTTCTTCCCTGGTGTCCTCCACTTCATTATTTAATTGTCTTCAAGGAAATAATAACAATGATGCCTCAGAAACTCTTCTTGGAACATTTTTCGAGCTTGATTGAAGCCTCCTTTCTTTCGTTTTTTGCTTCTCATAATCTATACCTTAGACTGAACTTGATAAGTTAGGCTTTTATTTCGCCAATTTCCCGTTTTATTTCGCCTGGAATTGTCATAAAATCAATTCACTTATATTCGCAACAAATGTTAACTTCATCTATAGCTACGGCATTTTAATTACATGTAACTTACTTACCATAGATTGCTTATATGTTACATAAAATTCTCTGTTGAGGTTTTCAAATATAATGCTGAGCGATTTTTTTAAACTTTTGTCTTTTAATTTAATTGGCCTTCTTCCGCATTTTAAGATTTTATGCGCCACAATCATCACTTTTTACGTCCTCCTGTTTGTTGAAAATATGCTGCAAATTTGAGTAAGTTCTTATTTATAACTGTACTGGTAATTTTTCAATCGGTTTTCATTTAGGCCCCACACAGCCGCACCATGCGTAATTCTAGAGTCAATTTTCATTACTTCTTACTTTTACTTTTACTTTTTACTTTAGATGCCGGACTGCTGGCTAGAAGTCAGTATTCGGATGGTCTTGCGACCGGCCACCTCGACACATGTTTTTCTTGGTTTCCCTGTGTCTATAAGCAAACGCTGAGATGGTTTCCAACATTCCAAGTTGCCACTACATGCTTCTCATGTAGCCCTCCCGAATTAAATTTATTAGTAACCAATTTCATATTTTGTATACATGTAAAATAACCACAGCCACAGTTTATTTCTAGTGTAGTTTCTAGTGGTTGGTCATAAATATTCCATTTCTTATTTTCGTTCAACCTCTTTTCTTGCTTAAAGAATAATACTTTCGATTTATGTAGATCATCTCACGCTTTAGTGTAGTCCTCTTTATAATGCTTTAATTGTACAAGATAAAGTAAAATCATCTACAAATAAAATTATGAATCATGGATTTTCTACTAGGCTAATCTAGTGCTTATAGATCATTCTTTCTCAGCGTGGGTCATATGGTCCACCAGAGGACCACTCCATGTTTCTAGAGAACGACAGAACAATGACGAAAAACTGGGGGCCGTAATAAGTTTTGAGTAGGTCAACGAAACTTCGCTGCATGAATAAAGTATTTCAAATTTCAAATTTAATCAATATTTCCCGTCTCCCCTGCATCCTCCGCAGCACAGAATGTAAGAGGTATATTTTATTGCTCTTCCCACATCTTGTCTGGTTGAATCAGGTTTCAGTTGGGTTACTTATTTGCTGTCAAAATTACGTAACAGCCTTGACGATCCGAAGTGAGGTTATCTTCTCTTGTCATTGACCTCAGAGTAACCAGATATTAAAAAACTTGCAAGAGTTTATCAGGCCCAAGAAACGCACTGAATATAATGCCAATTAACAACAGGATATTTTTTGCTCGTATAAGTAGAAAATGTGTTATACTTAAAATATTTAATGACAAAATATTTTACTTAAAAATAATATAAATTTATTCTAATATATAAATCAACAATTTGGCATAAAGTAAATTCTATTTATAAGTAACAGCGTCTACAAAGGGTGGGGAACCACACAGATAAATGAAGTTCAAAAGGGGACCAGGAGCACAACAATTTTGAGAAATACTTATATGAATTATACATATTGTATGTAATTATATAATGTAGAATAAACATAGTGGGCCGGGTAGCTCAGTCGGTATAATGACTGACTACGGGCTGGACGGTCCGGGATCGAATCCCGGTGCGGACGAGATTTTCCGCCCATCCAGACTGGCCCTGAGGCCCACCCAGCCTCTTGCAAAATGGGTACCGGATCTTCCCCGGGGGTAAAGTGCGGCCGGGGCGTGATGCTGACCACTCACCCCCTTCTAGTGCCGCGGTCATGGATGAGTAGAGCTAACCTCTATCCAACCTCTGGGCCACACCGAGTCTGTAACAGGATTACTTTACTTTACTTTACTTTACTTTACTTTACTTTACTTTATTTTATTTTACTTTACTAGAATAAATATAATCTGTAGAAATATTAAACAAATAAGGGTCTAAACTGAATCTTTGTTGTGTACATATTATTTTAGACCGAGTCTCTAACCTCAGTATTTCTACACTTCCTATAGTATTTAGTGCCATTCCACACTTTCTTATACGGTACTTTGCCTCATTAAACTTCCTTTATGTCTTATTTTAAAGAACACGAATTGCGATAAAGGCATTTTCAAATACAAAGATGCACCAATATATACGTCCAATTTTGGTTTTCATTTATTCCTTACTGTAGTAAATGCGTATATATTGTTTCAAGTTCATATGGCTGTAAACAACTTGAACACATCGCTTGTAACACAGCCTTCCAATGTAACTTGACACCATCATTTGCGCATACACTTAGGCACTGAAGGTAGAAGCCTGTGTTTCTCCGAAACGTCTGTATTCTTCTCCGAAGCCACATGACTTACAAAGCATTGTCGTGGAACATGCAATCGCCAGTTACGTAATAAACACATAAAAATGTCCACAATGCCGCTGTCCTCACCATTTGGTTAACACTGTTATTTGTCCTTTCAGTTCCACACGTTGCGTTACGGCCTGAATGGATTTCCATTTTCATTTCCCTCTAAAAAGCACTGGAGTACTTTCCTACAAAGCCTGCAACAAGCACAAACAGAGCTCATGAATATTTTGAGTAAATAATTAACTTCGCTTAATGAGCTGCAGAATTTCTTCGACGGCCAATCAGATCAGAGTGGTGAACACAGTATATCTGACGAGTCAAAATCGCATGTATATTTCAGAGCTCCCATTCCTAACACATGAAGAATATGACGGACTGTAGGAAGATGAAGCATTGACCACCGGAAAGTAAAGAGCAGTTCTTGAGAAGCTTAAGAAGACCAGAGCTTGCATTTGTGTGGGATGTTAAGTCGGGTTGACTGGTAAATAGTTACGGACAGGTCGGATGAAATTAGCTCATCAATCTTCAGCAATTCTTTGTCCATTAACTCTTCGAGACTGTTAAAATTGTTTGTTAGTTTAAGGTATAGAAAAGCAGACCTGGAAAAACGGACATAGAGTGCATTACAATAATTTCATAACAAAATATCAGATTTAGTGTTTCAGCTTTATAAAAATGGGAAAGTGTGCATATAAGTTCAGAAGGCACACCAATTTACATGAAGAATTAGGACCCCTTGTGAAGATGCATGTTTCTTCGATCACTCATGGTTGATATGCTGTTATGTCACTAGCAACTATCTTTTTTACATAATACGGGTCTTTTACTCTATTGTTCACGCATCAATCGATAAATTTCTATCGTCAAAGAGTTTTCAACCACATTTGAATTACATTCTTCAGGAACGGTAATATAAAATGCATTTTAGCTACTGCCAAAGGCTGCTTTTTGTTCCAACGTAACCGCTCAAAGACCATGCCGTCAAGTAGGAAAGAAGACATTACTTGTATTTCTGACTTTGACATTCAGAGGACTGTGCATCGTGATATATTCTTATAATAAAAGCCAAAGAGATGCACAATTTCTCAAATTTATTTGATAATGTTCTCTACATGTTACGGACAGGTCCACTGTCCGTAACATGTAGAGAACATTATCAAATAAATTTGAGAAATTGTAAATCTCATTGGCTTTTATTATAATAATTGTATTTCTAAGCATAGTAAGTTTAGGAACTGTAAGTGTCTGGGCTACCCTAACGGTTGTTGAGAACATTAGTTGAACCTCCGTTCAGCCATTAAGGTAAATTGCTTTGTAACAATTTTCATAGTAATTTCTGCTTAAAAGAGTGTCGTAGTGCGCCATGCATAGAAGGTGACTTCATACTGCAACAGCTCAGTAACCAAATACCTTCGTAGTGCAGAGACTTTTTCAACAGCTGTTATTCATCGAATTACAACGGACACGTTCTTACTGAAACAAATATTCTTCTCAGTACACTTACTTGATCCTAGCATGTTAACGCCCAATCAGTCCTATTATCTTTCATGGCTCGAAAGCCCGAATGGACCTCAGCCTCCTCACTGTTGAGGTTTCGGGATCACACTCAGTTGCATACACCACAATCGGTAGGACTCCTCTGGACGAGTGTTCGGCCCGTCGCAGAGACCTGTACCTGACAACAGTCATTAGAGAAAGACATCCAAGCCCCAGAGCAAATCGAGCCCACTATCGCACCAAGCTGTAGGATTGGATGAAGCTTATTAAATGCTACACCTGGAGCCTAGTTTTATGTAGCGCTACAAGTTGGACGCTTAGTAAAATATATCAGAAATGCCTTGAGAGTTCTTAAGTGTGATGCTGCAGAAAAGCGGAGCAGATCGTTGAGATCGAACTATGAAGAATGAAGAGTATTACGTAGAGTGAATGAAGAAAGTAATATCCTACATGCGTTGCAAAGGAGGAAGGGTAAATGAGTTGTTATATTTTGCGTATGGACTGCCTTCTGAAACGTGTTATAGAAGAAAAGACGGAAGGAAGGATAACAGTGATAGGACGACGAGAAAGATGACGTAATAAGCTACTGAGTGACTTTAAGTAAGAGCGACGACGAGAAAAATGACGTAATAAGCTACTGAGTGACTTTACGTAAGGGCGACGACGAGAAAGATGACCTAATAAGCTACTGAGTGACTTTATGTAAGAACGACGACGAGAAAGATGACGTAATAAGCTACTGAGTGACTTTACGTAAGAACGACGACGAGAAAGATGACCTAATAAGCTACTGAGTGACTTTATGTAAGAACGACGACGAGAAAGGTGACGTAATAAGCTACTGAGTGACTTTACGTAAGGGCGACGACGAGAAAGATGACGTAATAAGCTACTGAGTGACTTTACGTAAGGGCGACGACGAGAAAGATGACGTAATAAGCTACTGAGTGACTTTACGTAAGAGCGACGACGAGAAAGATGACGTAATAAGCTACTGAGTGACTTTACGTAAGGGCGACGACGAGAAAGATGACCTAATAAGCTACTGAGTGACTTTATGTAAGAGCGACGACGAGAAAGATGACGTAATAAGCTACTGAGTGACTTTACGTAAGGGCGACGACGAGAAAGAAGACGTAATAAGCTACTGAGTGACTTTACGTAAGGGCGACGACGAGAAAGATGACGTAATAAGCTACTGAGTGACTTTACGTAAGGACGACGATGAGAAAATGACGTAATAAGCTACTGAGTGACTTTAAGGAAGGCTCGAATATACTGGAAATTTAAGGAATGAGAAACCACTAGATCGCCAATATGGAGACCTCGTTTAGGAAGATGCTATGGCCCTTTTGCAAGACAGACTACGTAATGAATAAATACGAGCTTGGTGTTCCATAATTCCCGAGATATGAGGTATTTTTAACTTGTCTGCCTTTCGATCACTCAATCAGTGAGATTCTTAGAGACTGGTCTATTAGTTTGTAAGAAATCCATGACTGAAACTGATCGTGCTCGCACTTATGTGATTCTGTACTTACAGAACTATGTTATTCTTAAGGAATCCTTTCTTTGCAAATTCTACGCTTACTGGACTGCGTTGTAAGAAAATTCTGACAATTTGTAATGGAAGTGTGATAGCGAAGGAAAGAAAATCTGAGAAGCGCCCATCGCTAGAACGTTAAGGGATATTAAAGCAGCTTCTGCAGCTGCCTCCTTTGCACTGGCGTAATGACAACTATTACTGACGGTATCCCTTCTCCTAGTCGCTTCCAGTATCCTAAGATCAATATCGTCTTTCCTGCTCGGTGTTTCCCAGCACCCAACATAGCATTGCCACACATCATGTACTGCTCTATACAAAGTGTTGTTTAAAGTTTAATAGTCGTACCTGCACTTTGGACACGTAAAATTTCCTGCTAACTTTCCGAGGTTTGTAATCACTTCAAAGTCTGTTTCTTTTTATCTTCTAACATAGTGACATGTCGTAGAGGACTCTTAGACAGACGTACTCAAATTTTGTTAAAATCTTAAAAGTTTAAATGTTTACTAAAATTAAATATACCCACATACAGGCAGCCCTCGGTTTTCGACGGTTTGTTTTGCGACGATTCACAATAATGATTGTTTCTGAAACCAAAAATATAAAAAGTATAACAATTTTTTAAAAATCCGAATTTTTAATACCGGATTCACGTAAAGGATTAGCGCAGCCAATGAGAGATGAGAGCTATTCCCATCTACCATCTGGGCCAATCAGGAATGAAGTTCGTTAAATTACTAATATAACACGCGCCCTGTCTAGTGTGGGAAGTGCAGTGTATCCAACTGAAGGTGGAAATGCCTCGAAAAAGTCGCCTATACCTATTACGCTGGAAACGAAGAAGGAGGTAATCCATAGAATGGAAGATGGTCAGACACGTCCTTATGAGTCGACTGTGAGTGCCATAATGAAAATCGCGTATGATGTAAAACAGGCTGCGCAACATGTTGCGACAGTACATGCGACGCAAGTGAATTACTTCAGAAGTAAAGTTTTGCAAAAATTTGAGAAATTATTGTCATAGGGTGGATAACTTAAATAAAAAAAACTACATCCCATTGACTCAAGATATTACTACGCCAGGGTCAACAAGGTCAAAGCAGGTGCCTTACAACTGCGCGTACTCGGTCTGAGCTGCAAACATACCAAAATGTAAATGTAAGAAATCTAACTCTTTTATTTCATTAAATGTAATTTTGTTATTTTACTTTACATTAAATTGTTTATATACATAAAATGCAATTTTTCTATTCATAGCATTTATTTCATAGCTGTAAATATAATAATATTCTATTACTTACGTCAGTTCTAAGACCGGTCTGAAATGCAACTCATGGACTTCCCATTGACTTACTTAACATAAATAGGTTCATTTCACACCGATTTTTTGCGACACTTTCTCCAGGAACTGAAACCCATCGCAAACCGAGAGCTACTTGTATATTTTTGTATATATATAAATATACATGTATTACATAAATATATTTATATGTTTTATCGCCCCTCGTATTGATTTTTACTATCGAAACACGTGAGGATTTTATAGAATGATGATGACTTCAGTGAGTGTTGTGTTTTGGTTATCACTTTTTTAACAAATTTAAAGGAAAAATCTCTAATCCTTGAAGATTAGCCTTCCAGGACAAAATACGTATTTTTAGTCAACAGGTCTACATTATTAAAATCATTTCCTGTGACATCGAAGTTCTTAGTAAGTGCATTTGTCTTCTGAAGACTACGGTGTGAAGAAGCCGGAAAATTGCGGTTTCGATGCCCAATGGCGTCATTGGGTTTTTTTATTGACATAATCCTTCCGACCGTACTATGGCCCGAGGATCGAATCATCTTCTAAATGAATACCAGGAGTATCTTCTGGGGGTAAAGGCGGCCGGGGTTTTAGGACTGACAAACTTGTTACCTTCATGTGCCCATGTTCCAGAAATTCTGGCCTTCTTTACCTTCTAGAGACCTCAGGGCCGGTCCAGGCCTGCATAGGGATTGTTTTACCACTGCACTACTTAAATCATTTTCTGTTACGGTTTGTCATTCGAAACAGTTAGTAATTGCGTTTGCAGTCTGCGTGTAAAGTGCTCAAGACTACGGTGAGAAAATGATCGTATAATACGCTTATCCACTAGTCTGTTGCCTCAACAGAACCTTTTGAAAAATCTCGTCTATACCTAAAGCTTCCAGCAGACATTCATTCCTTCGAATTTGACGTGCATCGTGGTAAATTCTTATAATAAAACCAACTAGATGCACTAAATTCTCAAATTTATTTTTGGAATAAAACTCTACATGTTTAGGACAGTTCCTCTGTCCATCATCAGGAGTTTTTCACTGTACACACAGCAATGGTATATGTCATACAGGTTTGCCGACTGCTTGCGAGCAGGATCAGGACGAATCTGCAGTTCCGTCCTGATCCTGCTCGCAAGTTGTCAGCAAACCTTTATTACATGTACCATTGCTGTGTGTAGAGTGAAAGCCCCCTGATGGGGGACAGAGGAACTGCCCGAAACGTGTAGTTTTATTCCAAATATAATTTGAGAAATTAGTGTATCTAGTTGGTTTTATTCTAAGAATTCTTTCCTTCGGTTATACCAGCCACACATTATAAACCTGAGCTGCAATGTGATTGCACGACTTCACTGCACACTCACACTTCGAACTTGGAAATGCTCTGTAAAGCAGCATGTTAAAATATGCATAAGAGTTTAGTTCAGTTTTTGTGTATTGATACGAGCACAGAGCCAATTACACAGCCAGTAGAAATAAGCTAATATCTGATAAGGGCATACAACACAATTACGCAAGGCAGGAAACACAGAAAAGAAACTAGATGGAGTAAAATTAGGTGCGGACTTAAGAGCTCGACGGAATTTGATCAAGTTACATTACATAACATTACATTACATTACATTATGTTTGCGTACGTGGTGGTTCCTTCAACAAATATAGCACACGTGTATAATCACACAAGCATGCTGGATAGAAAAGAAAAATGAGATATATCGAATACTAACCAACGTTGGCGTTTTAACAAAACATAAGTGAGGAGCTTTGAAATGTTTGTTTGGTCAACTAATACATTAACTGACCGATGGCTGTGGCCTTGCAGTCTAAGGTGTAGTTGTGCGTCCGCTGTATCCCTGGGATCGCGCGTTCGAAACCCGCTGTAGGCATGGATGTTCGTCTATTATGTTCTGTGTTGTGTAGGTAAGGGTCGCTGCTTCGAGCTGATCACTCGTTTATAGGAGTCGCACCGGGTTTGTGTGTGTGTGTGTGTTTGTGTGTGTTTGTTTGTGGTGTTTGTGTGTGTGTGTGTTTGTGTGTGTGTGTGTGTGTGTGTTTGTGTGTGTTTGTTTGTGGTGTTTGTGTGTGTTTGTGTGTGTGTGTTTGTGTGTGTGTGTGTGTTTGTGTGTGTGTGTGTGTGTTTGTGTGTGTGTGTGTGTGTGTGTGTGTGTGTGTGTGTGTGTGTGT
>Ga0136643_10005136_pt1 | contig 18338 bp, 8 predicted proteins | sample TergutLab28metaG_FD_96883 | JGI IMG/M metagenome (GOLD analysis project Ga0136643, IMG submission 96883) | Labiotermes labralis P1 segment gut microbial communities from Petit-Saut dam, French Guiana - Lab288 P1 (version 3) (version 3) | ecosystem: Host-associated > Arthropoda: Insects >...
GAAGTTTGTGCCGAGAGTGTTGACCCAGGATCAGAAAGACAGTCGAGTAGCGATCTGTCAGGAACTGAAGGAAACTGTGAAAAACGATCCCACACTCCTCTTGAACGTCATCACAGGCGATGATAGCATCGTTTATGCTTATGACCCAGAGACAAAACTGCAATCTTCGCAATGGAAGAGTCCTGGGTCTCCAAGACCCACAAAAGCACGTATGCAAAAAAGCAAATTGAAGACGATGCTCATTTGTTTCTTTGACCAAGAGGGGATCGTACACCAGGAATTTGTCCAACCTGGAATGACGGTCAATGCAGACTTCTACTGTGATATTCTAAAAAGGTTACGTGAAAATGTGCGGCGCAAGAGGCCACAGAAATGGCGAAACCAGAACCTCATTATCCACCACGACAATGCCCCGGCTCACAGGTCCTTTAAAGTTTCGCAATTTTTGGCCAAGAACAACATGACAGTGATCCCCCATCCTCCATACTCACCCGATCTGCTCCCTGTGACTTTTTCCTCTTCCCCAAGCTGAAGCTTCAGATGAAGGGTCGAACATTCGACACCATTGAAGAGATTCAAGAGGAATCGCAGCGGGTACTTGACACAATTCCAAAAAGGGAATTCCAGGGATGCTTACAAGCATGGCAGAAACGCTGGGACCGCTGTATTCGTGCAAAAAGGGAGTACTTTGAATGTGATGGAGGAATTTAACATCCAAGGTAAGCAAACTTCTTTTTACAAGTACTGTCCTGGAACTTTTGGATACACCCTTGTATATGCATGTACGTTTGAATTTATTCATGTATGTATGTAGGTATGTATGTACGTGCAGATGTACATTCTTAGTTTGAAAGGGTTGAACAAGTACATTGATTCCCTACATTACGTAGTCAAGTACATTGGCTTTCTGTGCACCCATATACAGTGTGACATCAGGCTTTGTTCACGGTCTAAATGAAATCATCTCTCTTCTAGGATGTTACACATTTTAGATACCACATTATACTGCGTAACATGCCAGAAGTGCAAGGCTATGTTGCTGACTGCACTCTCTAATCGAACTTTCCATTAATTTCATTTGATGTTTTATTTCATTGTCTAATTCCCTTTGAAGAACCATTTGAGTAGCCTAACACAAGCCTGTCTGAAAGTTAATGGCAGTGTTAAATAAGTTCTGCAGTAGATAAAAGTCTGAATGCTGTAGATTTCAAACTAATGTTTTCAGAAATTTAGATCTGCTGTGTATTTTCTTCCATAAAACCAATGCAGAACTTCATTATACCAAATCTCATTTCCCTACAAATTGTACCTGAACTCTAAAAGAGATCTAAGACGGAAGAGATGTTACCTACGTGAAATTTAAAATACACTAGTAAACTCAATCATTTCTAGCTGATGGAATTAATCTTAATATTTTTATGTTGAACTTTTCAGGGATAAAAGCATGCTTACGTTCTATGTTTGATTTGAGTGCCCGAATTTAAATATAGGGTCTTCAAGAGGCGAATATACCTGCAAGCATCAGATTTAGTACGCGATTACTGTACGGCAGGATAGTGACTATTAGTCAGTGGGACTGTGCAGTCAGAATATTGAGCAACGAAAACAAAGGCTTATATTGAAAACACTGTCATAAAAAGCAGTCATTGTTATGATTTCTGCACCCATTATTTTTAAGAAAATCTTTGGCAAAGAACAAACATTTTAGCTAGTGTTTTCTTTATGACATGTGTTCACATAGTTGGTGGGCCGGGCAGCGTAGTCAGTATAGTGACTGGCTACGAGCTGGACGGTCCGGGGATCGAATCCCGGCGGGGGGGCGAGATTTTCTGCACCTGTCCAGACCGGCCGTGGGGCCCACCCAGCCTCCTGTACAATGGGTACCGGGTCTTTTCCGGGGGTAAAGAACGGCCGGGGCGTGACGCTGACCCCTCACCCCCTTCTAGTACAGTGGTCAAGAAAGAGTAGAGCTATACCCCTACTCCCCCTATGGGTCATATGGCCTGTACAGAGCCTCAGTGCCTGTACAAGGGTGCACTTTACCTTTACCCCTCACACAGTCGGGATAAAGCCTGGGTATATGCACTGTAACATGCTACACAAATCAAGGAGGTATCTAACCTCATTGGTTCTTGAAACAATATGAATGCAGTTTTGTAGCTTTGGATATTGGCGATTTTAGTCGAAGACACAAGTATGTATTTCAAACATGTTTGCATTATTATGGTGTCCATTTGCTTAATTTTATCGAATAAGTATTAACAATTTGTTTCCATTTTACGGTGATGCTCTTTGCACAAAAATGTCTGTGCAGCAGAAGGGCTTTATCTGTTTACCTTTCAAGGACAGGTTGTATCTGTATTCTTTACTTATCTCTTTAATAGTACTGGTAGTGTTATTTCTGCTGTTATCATGGCTTTTGATGTTAGTGGTTGTGGTGAAGAAGAACCCTCTGCCCCACAGAGGTATGCTGTAGTTTGAGCTGTTTATGACACATGAAGTCATACTTCAGAGTATGAAATATTGATAAAAATCCACGTATTTCTTGCATTGTTATGTGCTGGATATCCTTGAGTTATGTATGGTTTATGTTGCTACAGCATAGTCCTATCCGTTCTTTTCTGTAACTAGGGATGGTGATGCTATATCTCTTAACTACTATATTTCACTGCAAAGCCTGAATCTAAACTGAGCTTCCATTCAATTTATCAGCGAATAGACAAACTTGTCCCTGCAAGGTAGACCAGTCTGTGCTGTAATGCACACCATTACACCAAAACTCACATTGCAACACCTCAAAAGGAACAATAAGGATATATGGTTGAATTTAAAAAATCTATGTACTGATGTTGACATTATTTTCTTGTAGTTAAATTCAATAATAAGATTAATAAATATTTTTCTTGTTGATTTTACTCCATTTCTCAGAAGTATATGTATATCATCAGCTAAATATCCCTGAAATATGTGGAATTACTGATGAGAAATATTTACCCTGGGTTAATAACCAGTGGTCTGAATAAACTGTATTTTTAACAATATAGTAGCATTGTTTCTGGCCTTCCTGTTTTATTGTGAAGTATTTAATATCTTAGTACAATAAAATTTACACCTCCAGGACCAAATGGTTGCTGGGTAACATAATTTTCTGGATATTTGTACCTTATGCCTAATATGTGTCTCAGTGTGCCTAGCAACCTTCTGGACAGACCTAACCATTTAATTTTTCACATAGTATTTTTCCCTCTTTTCCCCTCTATGTTTTCTGTTCCATTTCTGTCACTATGTACATAACATGCTACATAAGCTGAAAAATCCAGAAGACACCAGTAATTAATGGCCAAACACTTTGAATTAGTACCAGGTACTGCTGGTTGATAAATAATGAAAGTTGATGGGTCTCATAGTTAATTTCCAATTAACAGAGTTTCCCTGTTCGTCCAGTGCCTGATACCACAGCTTTTACGGTAAATGGCAACACACTCATTTAAAGAATTGCATTTGTTTAGTAGTGGCATTAGGCCTATACAAAGTGCTGCAAATTTACACATCTTCCATAAATTCCTGTAGCTCCTTACATTATGTTTAACATTAATTTATTAAAGCTTACCATAAATTTCATGTTTTAATAGGATTTGGAAGGGTTTACTCCAAAGTATAATATACACAATTACCAAAGTCTTTGTAGCTGTAAGCTTACTTTAGAAATGGAATATTTAAATGCAAGAAATTATTTCTCCCATATCAAATTTCAGCACAGTTATGGAAAAGTCTATTTATTGGTTTTTTGCAAACTAAGCTTTATTATGAATCATTATCTCTGAAACTCAGAACTGCCTGAGAAGTTTTAGTCGGATATCCTGTATTGAAAATCAACAGAATCTGTGATGCAGGATACTGGGTACTTGTGTGGAAACATCCACTTGTGGCCTAAAAACACTTACTTAATAACTTACTTACAGACTTATGTGGAAGCATCTTATATGAATTTAGACAAAATATACTTCAAAGTTTATGGGATAAATGGTACAGTGCATTTTTAGCCTTATGTAAACTACAATTTATCACAGAATAATATGTTTGAGAGCTGAAAATGCATGATGATATTTGGCAAAAGCCTTCCATACACAATGTTAACAGGCTCTGTGGATTAGTTTTGCCACATATAGAATTCATTTGTGGTCTTACATGCACTAGGAATCAAAATGGCTGACGATCAGAAACGTTTAACAATTTTTGTGAAAGTCTCCAATGTCAGATTATGGAATCTCTTAAGGCACTGATCCTAGGTTACAGACTGACACCCATAATTGTCACATAAGTTGTTTTTTTTTGACAGTGTAGGAAACACCAAAAATGAAAGACTATGACAGCATAAGCAGCATCAACAGCAGCAGCAGCAGCACCAACAACGACAACATGGACGATGACAATGACGATAACGACGACGACGACAAGAACAACAACATGTCATTATTATATCATCATCATTGTCATTGTAGTAGTAGTAGTAGTAGTAGTAGTTGTTGTTGTTGTTGTTGTCATCATCATTTTCATCATCATCATCGTTTTTGCTACCAGCCTCAGTATGTCCCTATGAAAATATAAAAAATAAAATATTTGTATATTCATACCAACATTTTTTTTGTATCACAAGAAAGTGTAAAGTGTCTGTACCTTTTCAGCATTTGTAACAACATCTGTTCCCAATTAATTGTGAATTTTCCTCCAAAACATGCAACTGACAGTATTCTTTTTTTTATTTCCTGATCTGTAAATTATTATTGCTTTACATAATAGTCATTAGTACAGAAAGATGCAGTAAAACTGAAGCAATAATATGACACTAAGAATGTTTAATTTTTAACTAGTAATTTTATTGTGGAGTTTAGTGCTGTGCTTTTGCTATGACTGCACACCCATCTTCTGTCTGACAGTGACCCACAATTAGCATTCCTTGCAATGTTCCCTTGACATACTAACTTTCACACCACATTCGTAGATTACAAAAAATGGATTGGTGCCAGGATAGGATAGCCAGTATAATGATTAGGCTACAGGCTGGATAAGTAAGGAATGGTTATTTGATTTTCACATGAGGCAAGAGATTTTTCTCTTATTCCAAGCACCCAGACTGACACTGAAACAGAACCAGCTTTCAATTCAATGGGTAAAGGGGGATTTTTTCTTAAGGCATGAAGTGACTGGAGAGTGAAAGCAAACACCCATCTCTGTCTAGTGACAAAAATGCAGCAGACAATCATGCTTTCTACAAATGGTGTCTATACACATAGATAATTAAATAAAAAAACTGAGTTTGATTTGCTTCATACTGAGAAAATTGTTACCCATTATAAATGTAAAAGTGTTACATGTGGTTTATTTTGCACATTTCTATTCACATATCAGTTATGGTATAATTTTCTGGGGTTCATCAATGAGAAATGTTTTCATCATTTAAAAAAGAGCAGTTAGGATTATGCTGAGACTGGGTCCAAGGAGTTCTTGTACAGAGGGCTTCAAAAAATTGGATATACTTACAGTTTCTTGATGTTATTTGCTATCAACAATCTTAATATTTATCAAACTAACTCCTCTGTTCATGGTATGAATACAAGGCAGCAAAATAAACTACACATAGGCCTACTCTCGTTAAGTCTTTCCCCAATACAGAGGTGTCTACAATTCATCCATTAAAATATTCAACCAGCTACCACAAAATATATTCAAATATTGTAACAACATACATACCCGTAAGACTTTGTTAAGAGACCACGTTGTTAAAAATGCCTTTTATTCCATTGAGGAGTTTCTATCCGCTGGTCATGACGATGTAGACATATGAACATTCATATTTAACTTGTTTCATTATTGTGTGTGTATATGATCTTTTCTTTGTAATTTATCATGTTCTTACTAATTTTATGTAATTTGTAACTTATTTATTTGACTGGATTGCATATTGCAATTTAGCTTTTTTTATGACGAATTCATCATTTAATCCAACTTATGCAGATAATGGATCTGTGAATGAATATATACATGTTTGTATGCATACACTTCAGCACTACTACAGACAAAAACAAAATAAAAATTGTGCACATGACCTCTGTCTAATTCTTGCCAACTCTCCGTTAGTGCAATACTGGAGATAACTCTGATGGGTCATTACTATTCAAGATTCTTAGTTTTAACCAGGGAGTGTTCATACTGTTAGCTTCACTGTGAACTTAGAGATTTGCACGCAAAATTATGACATTCATCATGCACAAGAAAGTGTGTTCCATATTCAGATATTTAATCCATTAACCACTTCACTGTGCCTAATTCTGGGCAGTTGCTCGTTTCATCCCACCTCTGTGCCTGCACTAATATAATGACTCACTTTAAACATAAACATCAACTAACACACCATCAGACTGAAGCCCACACACACACACACTTGTCCTGCAAATTATTTGAAATTTTCATGGTGGCTGAGACTCATATTTTGGCGTTATTGGTTATGCCACTGTCTGGTGTGTGGTTATCCTGAAGATTAAAGCAATGTAGTTCTCCAAAATGTTGGTAACTACATTTTGTCATAACCCAGATGGCCACACAGTATGAATCGGACCTTTTCTTTGTTTAGAGATACTATGCAGAATTCACACAAGAAAGATATCCAAATTTAACACTGTAGAGATGCAATTGAGGTCTTTGTTCTTTTAGGATGTGACCCAGCATCACAGCCCTCAAATAGAGAAAATTTCCATATGAAGTAATAGCCTAAGAAAGGGTCAAATTCCTTAAAACTGATAAATTTGTTCCAAATTTGAAAAAATGCATAAACAAAGATAGTGTGGCTATCTCATATGCATAGTTTTCTTCTGACAAATGAAACGTCAGCTACATGGAAGTGACGGAGATAGGGGCGAATCCAAAGGGAAGGCTGCTGGCCTGCAGCTCTCCTTGCAGAACAAATTAAAAATAATAATAATAATAATTTGCAGACATGACAGATCAAACGTTTTACATGACTTGCAGCAAAAATCAGCAGATGACTAGTAGGTTGGAATTTTGAAAAATAAAATAAACTTCAGAAGTCTCAGATGAACTTAAAGAAGAAGACTGGACCTTGTGATTTAAATTTAGTGAGAAATGGAACATGTCATTATATTTACATGTATATAAATGCAGTTGCAAACAACGTTATGTTACAGGTATATTTGTAACATGATTTTTATAACATCTTTTTTTTTAACTCAAACATAAATTATATGTTGCCTCAGCTTCAAACCCCTCGTTCCAGCGAAAATTTCTGGTTGCTCCTTGGACATAGGAAACGACTAAAAACCCAGATTGAAGAATATCTTTGTGATTGGAACTGTATAATTCCAGGCGCCTCCAATATGTATCACACGTCCCGTGCATCTCTCTATGCCATGTAGTAACCGTGTTACAATAGCATAGTTTGTGTACATACAAGCAACTGCCGGTTCCGTCCTATATTTACTTTGACTATACATGGCGTCTACGGCCCATGGAGATGGCGTCATTCCCGGGATATAGTACCGTTACCATTTATAATCCAAACCAACCAAGTGCGAGCGCAGATCGATAGTGAATCGTCTTTGATGTTTGAGATCGATGGCGGCATGCAAGGTGGTGGTGATGCGCATAGTACAAGTTTTTTAAAAATCTAAACATAAAAATTGTTATAATTTACTTGCCGGTGTGTAATTTTAACAAATGATTAATTTTAGTGTCGGCGTTATATTACCTTCAGCAGGCTTTAGTGAGAGATTTGGAGTACCTGTCCCTAAACAATATTATGAAGTACTGGTAAGAATATAGCATGTTTTTTTTACTTTTGTGAAAATGTGATTTTTCACGTGCCCCTATGTAGCAAGATTTATAAAATGTGTTGCTGTCACAGGGGAAGCCACTCTTTCTATACGCATTAGAAGAGTTTAATCGTATGCAGTGGGTCAAAAAGATCATACTTGTTGTTGACAATCCAGAACATGTGCAAGGTTTGCTTGAAGAATCACATGCCAACAGGGAAAAAGTATCCGTTGTTCAGGGAGAAAATACACGTCATCGGTCAATCCGAGCCGGGGTGCAGGCACTTCAAAAGAATGGTAAGCTGGTGAACATATGTGTGCATGTGAAGAAGCAAAAGTATCTTTTGTAACAGCAAAGTCATTGCGAAGTGAAACCGAAGTATTGGTTTTGTGATCTTGTGCAGCCTGTCTTTTTTAAAGGTGTGTTATTAACCAAATCAATAATATTGTTAGTTGAAATTTTATAAATTTGCTGTTTGTGTAGTGCCTTTGTCTATGTATTATTTCATGATACTGTTGTAGCTGAAAGTAATATAGTTTCGAACGATAGAATAAGTAAGCCGTGAATATGATAGGATGTGGGGAATTAAACAGTGCTATATTAGAGGTACCATCCTAGCATATGCTGGAATGACAGGAAAACTGTGAGAATAGAATCCTGGTCAGTATTTGAAACAGGGTGCTCCTAATATAACTAAGAAGCATCACTGCTTGAGCCAACTTACTCAGCCTGTAGAGTGTCATAAAACATAAAAATTATCTTGATCTGTGTACCGTGCATTGTGTATAATTTATTATTTGGACCAAAAAATGCACAATATATTAACAGTAATGTCTATTTCATAATGTAAGTAAGTACTTTATAAAATAGACATTACTATTGATATATTGTGCATTTGTTGGTGTAAATAATTAAAAGTAGTTAATAAAGCAATAATAAAGTAATTTTTTAAATTATATATATACCAGGAACACAAAAAAATCCCAGGTACCATGTCACCAGGGAACTAAATTTTTTCACAGTGGCACCTAATATTTGTGGATCTTTAATATGAACCTTTCTTTATGTCACCCTTCTGGTGCCTAGTTTTGAGGTGGCTGCTGATTTTGGAAATTTTGTGCACTCCTGATTTATAGGTTTAAGTATTTTGAAGCCAAAATATAGATATAAGACAAGTGAGGGGGTAAGAGATTTTTAATGACCTGTTGTGTATATTTTTACTAGAATGAAGTTTGCATCATCAGCACAATATAATAGTGTTATTTTATTTTGGAAGCTGGTTGTATTAATGTAAAAGGTGTATTAAGAAGAGACTGTCTAATTCTAATGACCCACAGACATTTTGTCTATAATAAACCTAATTATGCATCAAAGTAGAATTGTTGTAAAATTTATGTCTGTTATTAAACTTAACTGTTAGCAATTTTTCATTCTCTGACCATTTTAATTAGTATTGTTACCTTTATAAAAACAGTGTTTAAAGGTAACCTTGCAACTATAATTGTGAGCTGGAATAGCATAGTTGATTTAGTGACTAGACTATGGGCTGGATGGTATAGGCTTCAAATCCCAATAGAGGCAAGAAATTTTTCTTTCATTTAGAATGTCCAGACCAGCTGTGGGGCCCACCCAGCATCCTATTTACTGGGTACCAGGGTTGCAGGGGTAAAGGTGTTCCCAAATACTTTATAAAAAAAATAAATGTTCAGTCTAATTAAAAATTACTGGCATTTTGTGCTCATGCAATGATGAATTAACAGCTGCATCATTGCCTTAGCAGTATACTCTTTGATTTTGAAATTCACCAAATCATTGTCAGTATGGTCTAGGACTCATAACTTGAAACTTGTGGGGTGAGAAGGTGGGGCAAAGAGGTGGCACAAAGAAGTCGGGTTTGGGGGGGTCAGTACCTGTTCAAATGTATACCGAATCAGTGGAAAACCCCAGTCCCAAATACACTGATGACTAGAACAGTTGAAAGAAGATTTCTTTAGCACATAGACCAACATTTTTCAACATATGGGTTGCAACCCAACTATGGGCTATATTATTCCAATTCGTGCTTTTATTTTATATATACCTGTCTTTGTTTTGAAATACAGAGGCTGCAAGACAAAGCCATGGGCCATTAGTAGTCAAGCAGGAAGTGGTCCACCCTGTACATAAGATATGTGTTTTTGTAAATGAATTATGTGTTAGGCTGTTATTTTGTCTCTTCACAGCTTTTACACTTCCAGTGCTAATATCGCTTGTCTCTCTTTTGAGAGTTTAGGATGCATGGAGGGGGTGGTGGGTGGGAGAGAGCAAGAAGCTAAACTGAGCGAGCTGTTACCACTGCAATAAACTGTGCTATAATTTATGTGGATTAGGGTCTGGGAAATTGCTAAAATCATGCAAAGTTTCTCAACAAATAGTTTACACAAACACTCACTACATTTAATAGGAGCTTGCCATAAATAGAGATTTCACATAAATGTTACTGTACTTTGCTGTTTAAGTGCAACAGGCAGGAGACTTTGCACCAGTTAAGAGTTACATAAATGGCAGGCTTTTTTTTTTCTGGAAAAGGGGGGGGGGGTGTTGTTTTATTAACAACAGATAGTATTATGTTGGGTGTTTCATGAATATAGACCCTACATTTTTATGCTGCTATGGTGAAGTGACACTGTTTTGTTGAGTTGGTTTTGCACTATTCATTACCACTTCCTATACTTAGTGATTACAGAGAGTGATTACAGAGAACTTAAGTCGAGTATTCTCAGCATTTATGTGTTATACCTTGTTCAAAGAATAATATTATGGGCCTTCAGGTCGTCTTGTTACTTAGTTTACTGTTTCAGAACTTTCTGACAGCCTGGCCAGCAATGGTTAACCTTAAACTGAGCGCTATTTGTTAATCTGCATATGAGTCTAGAATGAGTCAGGCTTAGTGCTACCAGTAGACCTAAATGCCACCAGAATGATCATGTTCACTTGCACATGTGTGAAGTTATGGTGCTATTCCTGAATTAATTGGCTGAGTAGTGTCAAGAATTACATTAGGTATAGGTTATCATTTTTAATGGATATGATTTGCTATGCTGTCAGTGTGTGTGTGTGTTTTGGTATTAATTACAAGTGGTTTGGTTATTAAAGACAGTTTAAGACAAAAATTTCACCATAAATTTTCCAGGGTCAGAATTCTAAGCACAACAAGCACCCGTAAGTTCAGATCTACTGGGTTACTGCTGAACATGAACCCTATTAAAATTGCCGTTTGCTTATTGAAGCGAAAGTGGATGAAATAGGTTCTAGGCTAGACAAGGATATTGGTCTTATCATATCCCATGTGACCATTCATGGTACACTTTAAAGGATAAAGTGTACAAAATAAAGGTAGAAGAATTGAAGGGGGAATGTCACGAAAAGACATTCCATAAATTGCAAAGAAGTTCTTGTCAGTCTGAACATGTTTAAATGATATAAGGGAATGTAGAGGGACAGCATTTTCCTGCACCTTTTATATTATAGGTAAGTTGCTTTTTTCTTATGAAGTAATTCTAGACTCATATCAGAATTACCTGATAGCACACAGCCAAAGGTAGGCTTTTTGTGGCCTTTAGTTGCATAATATTGTAAGAAAACTTACTCTGTTTAATTGATAGTCATTGCAACTCTTGGGTTCCTGTTGTTCATCAAACCAAGTTTTCTTTTAAAAGGCCCAAAGTGCGAATTTACAGTCCCCTTGTAAATTAGGTGCTGAAACTGGATCTCCAGCCTTTACAGTAATATTTTATTCAGTTGCAGTTGTATTTCTTGAGAGATTATGCACTACCACCTAATCACAGAGTCTTGATTATTTCACCACTCCAAAGTCATTTTTGTCATAATCACGTTGTTGTTGTTGTTGCTGATGTTGCTATTGTTGTTGGTGTTGTATTGTTGTTGTTGTTGTTGTTGTTGTTGTCATTGTCGTTGTCATTGTTGGAACTCATTACAACCTTCTAGCTTCTTATTAACAGAGAAGAGTAAAGACTTTTCATATATTTTTCTTGTGGCTTAAAAACGGAACAGCGTAATGTCAAAACTTATGTTATTTTGTACAGCACTATATTTGTATAGTTTCTTTTCATGATCAAATTTAATATATTACATTAATTTGAAGGGGGCTTGTGGTGGCACAGTTGGTTGAGGCTCTGTGTTACAAGCCGGAAGATTGTGGTTTCAATTCCCGATGGTGTCAATGGAATTTTTCATTAACATAATCCTTCGGCCACACTGTGGCCATGGGTTCAACTCACCCTGTAACAGAAATGAGTACCAGGAGTATTTCCAATGGGGTGAAGGTGGCTGGTGCATAGGGCTGACAACCTTACCACCCTCGTTTGCCAATTGTCTTGAAATCTGAGAGCCTCAACCTCCTGTAACCCTTTGGGCCTGGATAGGCCTGATCAGGGGTTGCTTTACCTTTACATTAATTTGAAAGCCAATTTTAACTGGTGAAGCAAAAGTCCAGTAAATGAGTGTTGTTAATTTGAATTTTCTAACTGGGAAATTGAAGTCCTGCTAACTTCTATAGGCCTTGTGTTTCATACGTAGTGCTGGCTGTCCAAGTATATGAGATATTTGTGTCATAATTTATACATTAAACTTTATGGTGAGAAACAAACAAAAGACTTAAGAAGTGGAAAAATTTTTATATATACCTAGAAGGTAATGAAGTTACAGTAATTAGCCATACTGTAAAAGAACATGGTAGCATTAATTGTAACAATACATCTGTTTGTATGTATTACAGGGGGTGTTGAGAATAATTTCCATTCGGTATCTCACATGCTTACTGCATTCTCCATACAAAAGCTAATAGCAAGTGAGAATTGTGTGCCCTCAGCGTCAGTTTTCAATGAGCATCTGGACTGACAGTCTAGGTCCTCAGCTTACATGCGTTGCTGTCATGTCACACAGACAATGAGTATCTGTACTGTTTAAGAGATGAATTACCCATACTGATGCAAAATATACCATTATAGCATAATTCATACTGTGGTGTGCTCATGGTTAGCGTACATTTATGGAAAATATTCTTTTGCCCATAAATTAGTGCATCTGCTTATACCATCATTCCAGTGTTTGTGCTTACTTCAAAAGGGAGTTGAGTGTTCATGGGTATTCTTAAACAGCATATTGAAGCCAGTATTAATGCTGTTATTCCCAGACCTTTTTTTTTTTTTAATGTGTTAAAAGCCAGATTAACTGTGCTTGAGCATGTGCTGTAAGAGTATTTAGTATCGGTACTCTACCCCAATCCCAGATTGTTTGCTTACCTTGAGCTGGCCATTAGAGGAAGACTGTAACTGTGTAAAAGAAGCTTTAGCTGCGGATTGGGAGTGATCCTGTACATTACAGTCATCATGTCACATGCTTTCTTACTGACAGCTGTCTTCAGCAGTGGAGATAATTGGACCTAACTCTCATGAATTATGGGAGGGAGGAGATGGTTTGATTATGTATTCAGGAGAAATGAATTGGCAGCATATGCATGATTCTTATCAGTCTGTTACCAAGCAGTGATATGCAAGTGGATGCACATGTGTAAAATGAAATGGCAATTGTTTCCAAAACCTGTGAACCATACAAATGTCATGTTACCACAAATGCTGTTGCATTTTATTTAGAATAGACCTATTCCTGGGTCCTGTAACTTCACGACTGTCTAGGTATGTACAGAAGTGAAATCAGGTCCATTTTTTTTAAAGCTTTTTCTTTTCTTTGACCATAGAATCCACCATATAAATTATGGCATCTCTGAACATGCTGTGTATAGATTAAACACATTATTAACACATTATTATTACATGATACTGAAAAAGAAACATGCTGTCCTGTTTCAGAAAACAACTTAAAAGTGGTGATTGTTCATGATGCTGCACGGCCCCTTGTGCCATCAGAATTGGTGGAGGAATTGGTGGTTGCAGCAGAAGAACATGGTGCAGCTGGTGCCATTAGGCCCCTTGTTTCCACAGTTCTGCAAGCCAACTCAGATGGGTTCCTGGACCACAGTTTGGATAGGTCCAAACATGTATCCAGTGAAACACCCCAAGCTTTTCAGTTTGACATTCTGACATCTGCTTACAACAAGGTTTGTTTCTTGTTACTCATAGTCATGGTATATACGAGAGGATTATATTCATATGATCTCAGAGCACGGGGTGTGAGAGTGTGGAGTGGATTTCAGGTACTAGGATAGGATTTAATAGCAAGCCTCTGCAACTGGTAATGAACCGTTGGGTTCCATACAAGCAGGATTTTTTTGACAAACTGAGCAATTGGCAGCATGAATTTTTTATAGTCATGAAAGTGAGAAATTGTGTCTAAATACAGTTGAGCTCGGTTGTAATGACCTTGGTCTGTGTGACACCTCTTTACAACATTATATGTTTTGTTGTAACTGATGCCCCATAAAGTGTGTGTTTTTCTGTCTTGTTGAGTATGATATACATAAGAGCATCAACCTCAGATATAATGTTGCTAGTTATCGGTTCCAATATGATTTTCCAAGAAGTAGGCTATTTTGAGGTATCATTCCTCTCCTTGTCCTTCAGAAGACAAGCCCTCAAATCTTTTTGGTAGGTTTATAATTTCCAGGCCTAGGAATTGATGATAGTAACAGTAACTGTGTGTGATGTTTCCCCTCTACTGTTTAAGTGCATTAACAGAAGTGTTAAATGATAATGTAAAAATTTAAGTAATACACTTATGGACCTGTATTTTGTCTTGAAATATTCTTTCTTCATGTTGACCCTACATCTCTCTTACAGTGACGTACATTTACAACACCACAATTTAATTGGGCCCAATGATGACGTTATAACCATGTTTGACTGTATTTGAGCACATGCCAAATGACTGTAAATAGAAAGATGTTAGAATTAGGCTTTATTTGGAATGTCAGTACAATGCCTGTAAACAAACCTGAGGCAGGTAGCAGACAGGGTACAAGTGTATTTCACAGTGTGCTTACTATTCGTACATTCCACTGTCTATGGACCATTATTCACAAATCTCATTCCATTGTCAGTATGTGCTATAAATAACAACATACCTTTCCCAGAGGTAGTGTTTTGTCCCATTGGAAGTCCTTTTAAGATGCATCCTTAGTATATCTTACTGTTGAATCTTGCCAAACTGTCTGCATGATGTGGCCTACACTGACCCAGGTTTCATCCAAATAATGGGTGGTTTTATTAATGTCTTGAAGACATCTGTGACACTGGAACATGAGTGTTTCTTGTTTCAAGACAAGTTTCTTGTTGTGTTACAGATTTTTTTTTTTTTAGTATGTCGTATGTAGCTGTCCACAATAAGGTTAAATAGATTACGTTGGTTTGGGCACATACAGAGAACGGAAGAAAATAGAAGTCCCGAAAGAGTATTATGTATGAATTTGGGAACAATAATATTGAGAGGTAGACCAAGAAATAGATGGCAAGATGAGGTGAGAGAGGAAGGACGAATAGTTGGTGGAGAAGGGTGGCAGGAAAAAGTACACAACAAAGAGGAATGGATGAAGCTCCTGAGAACAGCAAGGAATCGTCGCATTCTGCACATGCCAAAGGAATGAATGAATGAATCTGTAGCTGTTATCTTCAAATGGGGAACTTCCAGTTACATCATTTGCAGTGGTCACACAGTTTTGCCAGTTGTGGCCATTTCATTGCTGAAGTAAAAACTCTGCATTTTTATTGTAGCATACCTTCAACAAATTTATCAGTGTCATTTATGAGAATTGTGGTTTTCCTCTGCAGTTCATGTTTCTATAGTGATTGAATCTGGCAGGTGGATTTGTACATAATATTTTGAAAACTTTACGAGTAAGTAACTAACTCCATGGAACAGAGTCTTTTGAGAATCCAACAGATTCTTAGCTAGTCAAGAAATTCTCAGCATTTTATGGAACCCGAAGGTTCGTTACTTTATTCACAAGAGCCCAACACCTGTCCCTTTTCTGAGCCAGATCAGTCCAATCCATGCTCCCTCATCCCATTTCTTGAAGATCCATTTTAATATGGTCTTCCCATCTACACTTGAGTTCCAAGTGGTCTCTTTCCCTCAGATCTCCCCACCAAAACCCTTTATGCACCTCTCTTTCCTCCTGTATGTGCTACATGCTCTGACCATCTAATTCTTCTTGATATGATCATCCAAATAATTGTTGAGGAGTACAAGTCATTTAGCTCCTTGTGATTTAGTTGTATATGTGCATGAATTAGTGTGTCAACTTGTTTTCTCATAATACACCTGCTCCATCTCTCCCGTTACCTAAGAAATTATACATATAGTAGTAATTACTCCAAGGGATTAAAAACATCAAATTCATGTACAAAATGGCACATAGCAAGGAATGAATCAGAATTTAACTTACTTACTTACTTACTCACTCACTCCTTCATGAGAAGCTAGCCATTTCTCAGCTAGTCAAGAAATTCTCTGCATAAAATTTTGTATGCAATTGATAAAAAGTGATATTCTTCTATAATAACTGCAGTCTGTTTTATTGCCGTTCTTATGAATGCTCAGGCGATTCCACCTTATTCCAAATAGAAGTAATAAATTTATGGATCTCAGAATGAATTGTCCTGCCTCCTGCTTTAATCATTTCTGCTGGAATTTGATCAGTACATGGTGATTTGTGTCTTTTTAGCTCTTCAGTAGCCATCTCAACCTCCAAGGCACTGGGCTGAGGCACTAGTGGCTCTCCTTTCCGTATTTCAGTCTGCCTGACATTATTCACTCCATGTACATTCAATAGCTGAGAAAAATGGTTCCTCCACCTAGCCAAAATACTGTGGGAATCTGTAATCAGGTGACCCTTCTCATCCTTTACTATATTAGTTCTAGGCTGGTAACCCATCTGAAAGTCACTGATGCCCCTATACAAATTTCTGAAATTCTTGTTCTCTCTGTTAGTTTCAAGTTTATTAATTTTAGCTTTCAGATATTTCTTCTCTTTTGCTCTTAAAATGTGCACTAGTCTAGATTATCTGCATTACTTTGGTTTGGTTCCCGTAAGCACTGCATTTTAGCCTGCTTCCTTTGATCCAAAGATTGTGAAAATTCTTTGTCAAACTATGGTTTATGCTGCGTCCATTCATACAGACATAGACTGTGTTTAGATGAGTTTTTTTAATTCCCTTTAATGTTTTCCCAAGCCCTGTTTATGTCCTTTCTATCATTTAAGTTCTCCAAAGATGCAAACCTGTTCGAGATCTTTATCTGGTACTGTTTCCAGCTCACCTACCTTCTTGAGATTAAATCTGTCCACTTCAAGTTTCTGTACTACTTCTTTACTTACCACCAGTATTTCCCTAACTTTTGTAATCACTAGATAGTGATTAGTATGAAAACATTACTAATGCCATTCATATCAAAGTGGCTTCTCTTCTGCTGTATTTGATATTGCTGTGTATGAGCTGTGCTTTCAAAAGAATCTTATTCTTGTTTATAATTGTAATATTTGCACCTGTACATTATTCTTTGAAAGTAATTAAATTTGAAGTGCTGATGAAATCTTTTATACCCAGCTAATTTTAGTGTTGGAAGTGGAGTTTACTGGCTTATTTGAATAAAGGTAGACCAACTTGATGACACTTGCTTCATTATGTCAGTTTACTGCTCAACATGTTTCAGATGTTAATACATCCATCTTCAGGAGCTTGGGACTACTTGTTGCGTTATTGTGTAGGCTGTAATGATAGAGGTTTATGTGTTAATTTATTTATCTAGTGGTAAGTGTTTTACCTATATTATGTGTTGTGTGTGGCTCTGAATGAGTGTGTTTCTGCAAGCATGTGGTGTCCTGTAGTTCTTGAACATTTTGTGTGTGGTATGTTTTGGTGTTTTATGCATCTGTATTGATGACTATACGCATGAGCTGTTGAGCAGTAAATTGACATAATAAAGCAAGTGTCATCAAGTTGGTCTACCATTATTCAAACACATTTTATGTTTAATAATTTTTTTCTGAAAATTGTGCTGTTTAAGAGATAAAGTGGAAAATATTGTAGGTCCGGACAGGCCACAGATGACAATATGGCGCATGCGCATTGCATGCTGGATACCTAAGGCTATAGACACACACTCACTGTTTTTCCATAGAAAGAATGGTTGCATGAACGCTCCTCAATGTTATGTTATATGAACATTGCCCGTCTGTTGATGTGTATTGGACCGTGCATCATCTTGAAACTGAAAAATAAAATCGAACTAGATGCCACGTATTATTTTATTATGCTTGTGTTAGGCTCAGCATGTTTCGGGCACCATTATGCCCATCATCAGGAGCTCACGACGATAGCGTTTGGTTACCACATAGGCCGTCTGGTTCTGGAGTTGCTGCTGGTTGGGAGTTAAGTGCAGGCAGGATGGATGAGTGTCCGGACCGAAGCCTTCGGTCCGGACACTCATCCATCCTGCCTGCACTTAACTTATTTATTGCTTGTCTTTTACAAATCGTAAGTGGCCAAAAAATTGGA
>Ga0136643_10005137_pt1 | contig 18338 bp, 12 predicted proteins | sample TergutLab28metaG_FD_96883 | JGI IMG/M metagenome (GOLD analysis project Ga0136643, IMG submission 96883) | Labiotermes labralis P1 segment gut microbial communities from Petit-Saut dam, French Guiana - Lab288 P1 (version 3) (version 3) | ecosystem: Host-associated > Arthropoda: Insects >...
GCAGGATCAGGACGGAACTGCAGTTCCGTCCTGATCCTGCTCGCAAGCTGTCAGCAAACCTGTATGACATATACCATTGCTGTGTGTACAGTGAAAAACTCCTGATGATGGACAGGGGAACTGTCCGAAACATGTTGAGCTTTATTCCAAAAATAAATTTGAGGAATTAGTGCATCTAGTTGTTTTTATTATAAGAACACAAAGTATAGTCTACTTATCGGCGTGCCTACAACAGGCGCATGTGACGTGTGAAGTGGCCTAACTTACTCAGTACTGTGGCTGGCTTTCCGTTTAAAGATTGTTACAAAAGTAATTGCTGCGGAGATTACGAATGAAATATTGGGTTTCGATTTCTGTTGGAGGCTGAAATTGTTTAGTTTGCTTCAAAGTCTAAATGTTCTGTGACTCTTCAGGGCCCTTTTATATGGGTGCCAATGGTTCTGTACTGGTAGTGGTGAAACGAGTGGTCGCTTTTCCTCTATCCAGAACTATTTGTGTTGCTCATAACTGAGAGATACTGATTTTCTACAGATCGTTGGTGGCAGCGGGTAGAAATTGTTTCACTGTGTGAAAATATTTCCATGTAGTTCGTATACCGCGTATATGCCATCTGTGTAACAGCCCTTTCTACTTCACCCTCAAGAAAACAGATGCCTGTAATCAATTGTTCTGTCGCCCTCAGATCCACGAGATGGGTTTTTGACAAAACCGCACAGTGACACTGCACAACTGCTTCATCACAGCCAGGCAGAGGATCTCGATTTGACATACTGTTGGCTTGGTTCGTGTGGCATAAATTTAATTCCACACGGGATGGATAAAACACATATTTGGGGGGAGGACGTACATTATTTCACCACGGCGTACTAGTCATATCTGCTGAAACACTTCAGCCGGCACTGAAATTTCGCCCATTTCGTACCCTTTGATCAGCAAACATTTGTTTGAATAATACGTTGGATCCCATGAAGGTTTGAAATTTTCTTTACAGATGGTGTTACTGTTAGGATGTTTTGCTGACCGTGCATCTCAGTATATTTACCTCAGTATTTAACCAACTTGATGCACAAAATTTGTTTCACAATAAGTTTTATTTCATGCGTCTACATGTTTCGAGCACATGTTCGCATTATCAGGGGGTCAAAATTGCATTACACAGCCTCTGGTATCATCACACCTATAGGATACCGTAGGCTGTGTAATGCAATTTTGACCTTCTGATGATGAGCACATGTGTTCGAAGCATGTAGAGGCATGAAATAAAACTTATTGTGAAACAAATTTTGTTCATCAAGTTGGTTAAATACTGAGATAAAAATGTTGTTAGGAATTTTAAATGCTTGTGTCCTCGTTCGTTGTCCAGTGTATCTGGTCTGATCTGACTGAGTTTATGGCTCATTTTTGTGGTTTTAATTTGCGGAGTGTTCCAGGCTCTCTTGTTGAGTGTTATGGTTGATTTTAAATTTTCCATAGCTCTTTTTCTGTTACTGCCCGTTGACTTGGGCTGTTCGCAGTTTCATATCTTAACTTTTTGAAGTTTATCGATGAATTTATATACCACCAGGTTTAACATTAACAATTTAAACGCCGACTTAAATCCCATCTGCCATTTGCTGGCATTATTTGAAGCTCACCATATTCTCCACGTTAGCAGGATAAGCGTTAAATTGTACATGGTGCGCACATTGCATTAAATGTATTGCACGGATGTCAGAGCAAACAACGACATTTGTCTTATACAACAGTAACAGGTTGGTTCCACATAACCGAGGCTGAGAGTGTTTACTGAGCGGTACGCGCTGAGTACTTTACATAAAACAGATTACTTTTAGTTTTTAAAGGGTTAAATGGTTTCATCTTTGTTAGGTGGCCAGTGACTGAGAATAGCGCGATCTGAGGGGTTTGCCAAGTTAGGCGCTTCTTTATATGAAGATGGAGGCAGGGTCGGCTTCCGAAACTTCGTGTTTTTTTTTTAATTTAGACGATGGACAGAGTCCAAGGAAAGGAGAATGTGTCAGAGATACTTTAGTTCGTTTTTCCAAGACTTTCTTTACAAAGTGCAAAGTCTGGGTAGGTTTCTCGTTGCATCAGCATGTGTATCGCATTTTTCTTTTTGGGCCAACAAAACTCACCCTCTCCCTTATTAATGAACACCTAAATACATCGTCATAGTGTAGCTACATTCGTGACTGGAGGCCGGTATTGCACAGTTGGTACAGCGACTCACTACGGTTCGGGGTTTCAACCCGGATGACGGCAATAGATTTTCTCTCGAGTTTTTCGGTATTATGGGATGTTGCGGAAAGTTGATTTGTACTTAGTTGCCGACGTTTCGGGACAGTCCATCAGTCCCATCATCAACGGCCAAGCAGTCCCAAAAGAATGCCAGGGGTAGCTGCCTATATGGGGCAGGGCTGGCCAATATGCGGCCCTTGAGGAAAGTACGAAGAAAGTATTTGCGGCCCTCGGTCGCCTGAATATTTTCAGTAATAATCAGCCATTATCAGGTAGGTGTCTTTTTGTATCCAGCATCTACCTATGATGGCTGATCTCGATAACCGAAATATATAGTGTACAACAAGAGACTAATATGCTAGATCTGTATGGTTGTGTTCTGTCGGATAATTACACCTTATTAACTTGCTGTTTTTAAATAACAGCATTCTAATTAATTCAGTCCCCCTGTCGGTATATGTATACACAAGTGCGGCCGTCGGGTGGGTCCTTAACAAATTATGTGGCCCTTCTGTGGGTTGAAATTGGCCAACCCTGATATAATGAATGGTGTGGGCGGTGATTGGTTCCTCTTTTACTACTTTGCCCTTGAGGATGGGACCGATAAGCGCTCCCGAAATGTCGGCAGCTAGCTACCAAACAACACTAATAATTCGTTAGCGCCGCGGCGGAAGAATTAAATTACGCAGATTTTTCTTCTTCACTCCCGTCTAGACCGGCCCTGGGGCCCTCACAGCCATCTGTAAAGTTGGTAGCGCGGCTTCTTTCCCGGGGGTAAAGTGGCCGGGGTGTGAAGTTGACTATCCGCCCTCGTCTTGCGCCGAGGTTAAGAATGGGTGGAGCTGTGCCTCTGCTCCCCCTGTGTGCCTGCACTGGCACGTTGTGCCTTTTGCTTCATGAGCGCATTACACAACCAGTTCGTCGGATATTGCCTGTAACACTTATGAATAAAAATGATTGCCATTATCACATGACTTTGTCTTCTGGAATTATGTAGAGGGATTTTCTGCACACCAGACAAGCCTGTAACAGTCGTACCACCTCTCCAACCCATTCCCCTAGAATCAGCGAGTTCCATTTCCCCCATACCGTGAGTAATGATAAAGCCGCCATGACACCGCATACCTGAATTACGTAGTGGCATTCCCAAACCGCTTACTGAATACTCCAATGCTTAGAATCTAATGTTCAGCGATGCCTGTACACAGTGGCACTGTCTCATCGTCAGATGTACTTACATAAAGCACCCCCGTAATTAGGAGTCCCCTATTTTTGGCGGATGTCGCCAATTCTGAGAAAATTAAATTGAACTTTTTTTTAGGAATTTCTGTTCTTAAAATTTGTTGACAACGTCGTTGTTCAGAAAGAAAATGTCTTTATGTACTCATTAACCGTATCTGCCTCGTTTGATGATAGAAGATGCGATATTGCTTTTGATGAAGCCATCGAACTTCTTTACATTTCCTGCCCGATTATGGTTCATATTAAAACCCTTTTGGAATAAGGAGCTTATGTTGTGGGCTTTACGTTTACTTTCGTAAGTAACGGGCATTTGGTTTTAGCAGGCCGTTAAACTGACGGTGTTCGGTGTTTATAGTGTCATGACATGATCGCCGAAGTGTCTTTGGTCGTAATGGCGTCACCACGTGACGCCAGCAACACAGTGCGCCATATTTACCTTAATATACCTTATTTTACTTACTTAAATGCCGTAAGTGGTGTTTCCTGTGGGGTCCGCACTTTCTGCAGCTTATTGTAGGTGCGTTAGTCCAACCCAGATATAGCGCCACCCTCGCGTAGTGTTCATGACAGCCTTTGAACAGAAATTCCGTACAATGCAGTATTCCAATTTACCTCCACCCTCGATATACCGCCACAAATTGTGGTGAACAGTGGCGCTATATCGTGGTTTGACTTCACATGCCATTATTCATATGGGCGTGGAATTTCTTAAAGGATTTAATGTGTCTAGCCGAATGCCTTACACGTTATTGAGGGTGTCGTAATCTGCTCGCACTGCATTTGTGTATTGCGAGCATCATGCCAATTTAGATTTTAGGTTCAGTACAAACCAAGGTCCCATACTGTATTCGTAATTAGAAATTATGTATACTAATTGTTACCTGAAATATATCCCTATAGTAAAACCAACCAGATGCATCAATGTCTCAAATTTATTTTATTGGGGTAACACTCCACATGTTTCGGACGGTGTTTCCGTTCACCATCAGGAGTTAAAGACTACTGCAACAGGCATATGTCAAACAGATACTGCTAGCGGGAACCAGATGGAATCTCGTTATCGCTAACAATCAGTCGGCAGTGTCTGTTTGACGTATGCCTGTTGCAGTATATACAGTCTTTAACTCCTGATGATGGACGGAAAGACCGTCCGAAACATGTAGACTGTTACTCCAATAAAATAAATTTTAGACATTGATGCATCTGGTTGGTTGTACTATAGAAATATATTACGATGCACGGCCCTGTGAACGTCAAACTGAAATATAGCATTCATAATTTTGCTGTGTATTGGCAATTTAATTTTTATCTTTAAACTGCGTCTGATCGTGCGTTATAAATACAAGATACATACTTTATTTTGTGATACATTTTTGAACCTGTACCCCAATTTTATCTAGTGAAACTTATACGAAACTTTTACATGTTACGTAATTGGAATTGTCATAGGTGACAATCCAATTTAACGTAATACTGTTCTTTTTTAAATTTGCGGTTTATATCAAAGTATGTGCCTGTAGGTGTATGGTTTTTATTGTAATTTAAGTTTCTTCCAGTCGTATTTAGAGAGATTCCGTGAGGATGGCCGGCAAGGCCGAAACACGCAGTATTATAATCTAACAAGCCGTGTACTTTGTAAGTCACATCATCAGAAATGTTACAGGGGTTTGTAGTTGGTTTCAACAAACTTTATTTACTCAATGCCAGGAATGTTCTCAATCCGATTTAACCCCCTTTGAATTTTGCTTGATAAGTGTGTGAAATATGCAGGTACCCCCACATGGGACTGGTGGCCCCCTAAACCTTTCTGTACATGGGGACTTGCCTCGCCAGAAATCCAGCATCACCCAGTATGCATTAAGAGCACTTTATCGACTGCAGTAGCTTTGTGTAATTCCATATTAACAACTTTATCATTTGTGTCCTTTGATTTCAGGTAAGCGATTGGACCTACTATTACCTGCCAGTCTACAGGGGTGAGTTTTATGTCACATTATTACGGTGGAAAAATGTAGTGCAGCGACTGATGTAGGCGGCTTTGGGTGAGTGGACATTTTCGTTATTACCTCATGGCAACGCGTCGATGCCGGATCAGGTCAAACGACCTAATCCATGGAGGAAGATGATGATGATGACCTCATTACGGTGTAGTGTTTGTACTGTAAATATTATGTTTAGAACTGCAGCCAGTAGAATCTTTCTATTGCTTATTAGTTTTGCATCGAACTGAAGTTAAATACGATAAAATATTCTCGGGCTGGCAGCCGGGTCAGGTGGTTGAATGGCGAATAACCGGAAGTTTCGAGGACCTTTCTGTCCTCGTCAGCAGAGAACTGAAGTTAAATACGTTGAAACAGAATGGCTATACAGATAATTAATATACTATAGTTGTTAAGAGAATTTGCGACTGTGGTTTGTGTAATATCTTTAATGTTTATCAATTTTGCCACCACAGGCATATATTTATTACACATCACTGCAGTACAGTAGCTGTGCCATTCGCTGTTCTGTGGCAGGTTTTAGAAGTTTAGATTGTGTTAATTTATTATACATTGGAAGAGTACGTAATTTTGGGACGTACCCTTTTTCATTTTACAGCAGTAGAAATTTGCCGCGACACTGCGTATGTATTCCTCGGTGAATTTGAACAGTGCTTCGCCTGTGGAGACATCTGTGGAGAACTCTTAAAAATTAACTGTGAAACAAGTGCCTAAGTCCGTGGCGACTTCAGAGTTTCGTACCACGAACTTGGGCGAAGGCTTTCCTTACGTATTCTGAGTAGACAAATGCATCAACAGGGTGAATTTTGACACCTCGACTCTTCATATCACTTGCTGTTGCCGAAGATTCTTCCCCGTTATTTTTCTGTCTCTGTGCCGAAGGGACGCGGAGTTTGTGCTGTACTGAGGCCCACAAGAATTCCCTTGGTTCGACTCTCCTTTACATCTCCCATCAACTTTTACCGTACTTCCCTATTTTCCTCCTCCATTCGTACAGCCATTCTATTCACAGGAATGTTAGTAGCGATAACCTTCGATAAGGACAAGCGCTTTAACCTGGTAGACTTGAGGCATAAGTAACAACTAGACAGAGAGTCAGAAGCTTGAGAGCTATTGACCCCACCATCCATGGGCTCTCTTTCCGTGGCCTCGATATAAGCAGCCCTAACTATACGACCCAGGATCCGCGGTGGCGCAGTTGGTTGAGGAACTGCGGTACAAGCCGGAGGGTCACGTGTTCAGTTCTCGATGGGGTCGTCATTTTTCATTTACTTAAGCCTGTAACAAATTAGTGCCAGGGATATGTCCTGGGGGGTGAACATGGCCGGCGCCTATGCCAATTGTCTAGAAGTGCTGGGAGCCTCAACCTTGGATCCCTAAGGTTCTCTCCAAGCCTGTAATGGGTTACCTTCATCTTTAGCTTTAATTGTACGACATTTCCATCCGTCTCGGTCTTGCATCGCGGCACAGATTAACCTCTCGCAGCCTGACAGTTGCCACCAGCCATGATTAACAGAGCCGCCCTCTTATGGGATCCAGTACAGAGCAACAAAAGGTCGCGCGAAGTTTCTGCTTCTAACTTTTATCCCAGCGAATGCAAAGAAGTGACTACATGTGTTATATTGACAAATAGACAGAGAAATGAGACTTCATCAGTAAGTAAATGTGCCTGTCTAGCTGCGAGTGATGTAGTGCACACTGTCAGAGGATAGGAGGTTCTGTTGCGTTTCTACAGGCTGAAGTTTGCAGTTTGCTAAATGTGTCACCAGGAGAATTTATGTGTCTAGGAGTAAATGCAGAGTGTTTTCTGTGTTTCATCGCGATGCTGTTTATCCCCTTGTACACTGACGTAGGTCATAGTCAAGATATGTAGTAATCCAAATGTCTACTATAAAACATGTTGGTTTCAGAATCATCGTATAAGCAATCGTCCTTGATTACCAGCGCCGTTAAACAATATTCTAACTTGTGTTATGAACAGCAATTTCTATACGACGATATTGCCAAGTGACATGCTGATATTCTGCAGGTGATACAGCGTTGCTGAATTTCATAGTAGGAAACACAAAATCGTGTCGCGGATATGTTTGTTAGAATTGTCGATATACGCCTTTTGTAACTGCATTTCACGAATCTGACATCATTGTGAATCACAAACGAATGACAGTTCTGAAGTGGTATTCTGATCCTTTGCAGCTGGTGCAGAGTCATTAAAATTAAACCGCGTTGGCTCTGGTGTTAGAGTACTTTATTACGCCTAGTCGCGAAAATCGCCCATTAGCTTTTTCATGTCCGTCCGTCCGTCCATCCGCGGCTCTCACTGGATGGATTGACCTGAAATTTGATATTGGGGACTTGAACGAAAATGTGTCGAGAAGACCCAAATTTGGTTAAAATCGGGCAAAAGTATCGTTTTATTGTTGCCAGCGACATTATATCGCCATATTACCGCTCACTGCAATTAAAATGGTATCAGGCTGTTTGAATAGCTGAGGAGGTACAAAAGTTGTGCGAACGTGCCACGATGCTCCGTTATAGTGCGTTGCCTGTCTAGTTTTATCTACCGCGTTTCACGTCTCAAGCGTTATTTGGCACATTAGTCACGAATCGTCACGGTTTTCGAGTGATGTGATGATCCTCAGTAGCTGATACAGAGTTGTGTAACCAAGCAAGCAAATTCGGATCGCCGGCAGCTGTAGCACGGTATTAACGTCATGCAGCGTCACGTGGGTCGCCAAGTCATGGGATGACTGGAGCGCCCCCGCACGTGTGTCTATTGATCCACCCGTCAGGCCTACCAGATTTATCTCCTGTCCTCCCACGCATTTTGTTAGCACGTACGAACGATTTAGTTAGTGAAGTCGATTAACGCTGTTAATGCATTTACACTTCACACACAAAGAAAGCAAGCAGAACGCTTTGAATGCAAAATTACAAACACATATTGGAGAAAATCACATAAAGAGGAGCTTCATGATCTGTGCTTCTCACCAAGTAGTGTTCGGGTGATCTTGTCGTGTAGAAGGAGGTGGGCTTGGCATGCGGTACGCATGGGGAAGAACAGAAATGCACACAGGGTTTTGGTGGGGAAGCCGGAAGGAAAGGTACCACTACAACCTAGGCGTAGATAGGAGGATAATATTAAAATAGAACTTACAGAATAAGTTGGGAGAGCGTGTACTGACGATCAGGCGGAGGGCAGGGAGAAGTGGTGGGCTCTTGTGAGCATGGTAATGAACCTCCGAGAATTGCGCAGCTCTTAGCTTCTCAAGAAGAATCCCTTCTTCTTCTTCTTCTTCTTTTTCTTCTTCTCCCCCTCCTCCTCAGCCTCCTCCAGTATTACAGCCCTTTAAGTCTGGCCTGCGCCTCTTTCTTTGGGTTTCTCAAAATTGTCGTCCCCGAACCTGGAGGGTCAGGCTTTGATTCTGAGGTTGCCAAACTCTCAAGGTATCCTTCCTACCCCTGTTTGTGGGGCACCCATCTTATGGCTCCTCAGCTGGTGTCTGTCTGGCTTGGATGACCCTGCCAGCAGGCACACCACCGCCATCAGAGCCGCCGGCTCCACTGGGGCACGATTCCTCCCCTCCAGGTTCCTCTCGCCACCCCAGTGCCCCCCGGGGATGCACGAGGAACTCCGCTGTGTGGAATTAGACAGATTGCACTGCCTTAATTAAGATATTGTCGTTGTCACATTTAGAATCTTAACCCCTTTTCAATTAACAAACTGTTAGCCGTCGTCGCGTCGGCGACCGAAATATTTTCCATTGCTGCTTGCATGAGCAAAGAATTCACCGTGGCCACATCGATGAAGTACTTTCTGCCGCTACGCTCGCCATCAGACTACATTTCGGTGTTGATGTTCCGGAACAGGTGACGCCTGTACATTGACTTAGGTAAATGTGAAGATAAACTTGTTGCTGTCCAGGTCATGAAGGCGTGTAGAGAGTGAAAACATTGCTCCATTCATTCTTAACCTCGACGCTGGATTTAGGTGAGTGCATAACCCCACGTCACGGCGCTTTGTTACCGGAGAAACAGCCACTTCAACCGTTACGTATGAGGCTGGATGGCCCTTCCAAACGGTTTCGACTTTGCGCAGAGAAGTCCATAAGAATTACGTTATGGAGACCACAGGTTAATTTCAAGACTGTAACGAAGAACAGTAACGTGATCAATAGATCAAGTGAATTGTCAGTTCCAAGCTCCGGCCGCTTAACCTCCGGAGAATGACACTGCGATAGGACACTGGCGTGGGTTTGAACACTGTGGAGAAGACTATTATCTCTTGTCTCCGCCTTGAATCGAAGCCCTGTTCCTCGGTCGTCTAGCCCGCAGCCTGGTCAGTGTACCATCTGAACTATACGGATGCCGCATGATGAGGAATTTCACACTTCGTAGTCCTCGTGACCTTACGTCGCGGTCAGCCCTTGATAACAGTGCAGCTGATGATACAACAGGTGTGCTTGCTATTATGAGACTTTTTCGCCCTTAAATTTAGTTTACATTTTCTGAGTTTCTTAGTGTCACTTTTCACAAGGTACAAGAAAGCATTAGGCCTAATGCGTCTCACATTATGACCAGTTATGCAAAAGATTTGATACTGTGAACAAGCCAACAGGTTATAAATATTTTATTGTCCAAGTTATGCACAATTAAATAATATGTAGATACATTTAAAATTATAAAATATTTAAAAGTACTCCAACATGTTTCGGATCACAGAGGATCCATCATCAGGGAGCATTTGCTGCCATAACACCGACCACGTCCGTGTCAACGGACACGACAGAACCATTTTTTAATTTTAGCCAAGTACTGTACAGGACTCCTTGATGATGGATCCTCTGTGATCCGAAACATGTTGGAGCACTTTTAAATATTTTATAATTTTTATTGTATCTACGTGTTATTTAATTGTGCATAAGTTGGAGAATAAAATATTTATATGTTGATGATGCACGGTGCAAATATATATTTAAAAAAACGAACAGATTATTTCAGTTTCTTGTTACTTTATTACCTGGGATGTCAGTCATCATAGTCTGTGTTAACTTCATCTGTTCCTGGTAAACTGCTCTTCAATTTTATTTATCTCATTATGGCGAGTTACTCCATTTGTCTCTCAGTAGCTTTAATGGAGCGGTGGTAAGACAATGTTCAGATAATTTTGAGACTACAGACGCGCCCCAACTGACGCTGTTTCAAGTTACGAAGTTAAAAAAAAAGAAGCAATTAAATATATTTCAAACACCGAATTTTTCTGTGCGGGATGAATGTTCAGTGAGACAAAGGTGGCGGAAGAATATTGCTGGGCGATAACACAGGCGGCAGGGCGATCGTGCTGCGGTCGATCGGGTTCCAGCGTGTTGGGGTGTGGATTTCACCTGACAATATGTGTGCCCAGTTGGGACTTTCGCACAATTCGACTTGCGCCAGACCTTCGAGAACGTAACTGCTGCGTAAGTGGGGGAGTGTTTGTACTGCTACGTTGCCGAATCATTGAGATAAATTTACTGTGCGAGTATATTCGAATCCTATATAACCACCTTCGATATCGTTAGAAGTTTAATATCGGTGAATCTTTCTGAGAAGTTTACAGATTTTGTGTAAACTGAAATTTTATTTACGTGTTTGCAAAAGCCGAACATTCGACCCAATATTGAACTACTAAATCCAGTTATCACACACAAATTTTAAAGCGATCTTCTGATGTTTTTTTCCTACCTGTACCTAAGTCTCCTGTTAGGTTCACCCAATTGATCTTTTGTTGTGTTTCCCGTGCATGCTACATGTCTCTCCCTATACTTTTCCCTCCTTCGAGCCACATTTTCCACAGTACATCCTCCCTAAGTGCCCTCTGTGTGTGTTCAGCGTATCTTCACTGTCCGGTGGCATACGGTTCGCAGTTCTCATGTCACGTCACGTGAACGACGATATTCTTCTGCTTAATCCCTGATGAAGGCTAAACATCAAAGTGAAAGTACTTCTCTGTCCAGTGCTCCTAGATGCCCGAAAGAACATTTTACTGGAGGTTTCCGTGCTTTGCCCGCTTGTCCCTGTGATAGGAGTACTATTAATGTGGAAATAGACATGGATCGTTGGTGGAATGATACTGGCAGGGGAAAAAATAAAGCACTCAGAGAAAATCCTGTTCAACTGCCACTTTGTACACCATAAATCTCATGTGGACTGACCGGGGCTCGAACCCGGTCTGTGAATAACCGCCTGAACCATGGCGCAGCATTACATTATATATAAGTACATTATATATAAGTACATTATATACCTTACTTACTTACTCCATGGTGCAGAGTCCTTCTTGAGAAGCTAACTGGTTTGCAGCTAGTCAAAAATTTCCCCGCATTTTATGGAACCCGAAGGTTCATTACCGCACTCACAAGCGTCCGCCACCTGTCCCTATCCTGGGCCAATCCAATCCAGTCCACATACCCACATCCCAACTCCTGGAGATCCATCCTAATATTATCCACCCATCTACGCCTTGGTTTCCCCAGTGGTCTCTTTCCCTCCGGTTTCCCCACCAAGACCCTATACGCCCCCCTCTTCTCCCCCATACGCGCCACATGCCCTGCCCATCTCATTCTTCAGCTGCAAACATTACAGTGTAAAAATTCCAATGCTGTCTCATCAATCAACTGTTGCCAAAGACAGTTATGTGCGTTATAGGAATAAGAACTGATTTTCGGATGCTATTGGAGTCGTTACGAATTGAAAGCAGAAGGCTGTAACAGTGTATAGTAACCTGAGCTGGAAGAGGTGTTGCGTTGTCTACGTTTGACGGGAACTTCTCGCCCAGATAGCAGCACCTGCCAATGCCCAGTGTTATTGTACCAGTTTCACCATCAGTGTAAATCTACAGAAACTGTATTATTGCTGACGTAAAGCGTTTCTGAGAAAGCTTATTCATAAAGTTACTTCGTTTCAGTTTCCACGGTCTTTGTGTACGTGTATTTTTAATATTTTTTTTTGTTTCTATGGCAACCGTGTGGAGATGGCCTTTTGTAAGGTCTCGCAGTGAACGCATGATAGATAAAGCACAACCCCAGGGATGTGTTAATTTACGGACGGAAGGAATACAGGCAATATGAAAGGCGTAACGGTAATTAGAGAGCCTTAGGAGAGCAGAGGTGTATAAGACAAGAAAGAATTCCTTCCCTGCGTGTTACGGACACAGAAAAAGTCAAGTAGAAGCAGCAGAAGCTTAACGTGCATGATAAATGAGAATGAGTAATTAGAGTAGAACTTACATTTAACACCCCTTATAGCATGGAGGTATAAAGGGTTGAGAGGATGGATGGGTGTTAACGAAAAACAACAGTACTCAATGAAAGGTGTTAAAGGAATGGTATAGCCTGTGTGTTCTATCGGGGTAGGGGGATGTATAATTTATCATGGGAGCTTTTTGATGTATGCGATGACAGAAACGGAGGTGGGGAGGGGTGTGGAAGAGGAGAGTGGCTAATTTAGCCCATCACCCCCCATCTACCCTTATTAAAACTAACTACTCTACAATGGGGAACACTGTCATCATTTGAAGTGCATGTTACCGTCATAGGCCGATGTTAAAACAATTAAAACATTGTTGATATTCCGGTAATTAGATTTTGCCACGAGAACAATGTATAAGGTGGAAGAGGGTTGCGTATGTGTGCTGAAGAAAGGAGCGTTGGGTGGAAAGCTGCGGTGGCTTCAACGTGTAAGATCGAGAGTTTGTGTTCAAAGCGGAGGTTCGCAAGAATCTAACTGGCGTCTGTTTCTCGCTGAAAGATCCTTTCAACCGGTAATGCTAAAGCTAAATCGAAGCAGAAAATTCGAAATATAAAGACTACGTTTTACCGGTTGGAGCACCTGAGAGTAGCCCGAACCCGTGCAGTCTTTTCATACCCCAGCCTATTTTCCAAAGCTGGCCTATGCGCGTACCGTCTTCATCTGATTTGTTGTACACTGCTGAGTGCCTTCTGTCGGCGTCCAGGCTATGGACGCGTCTTGCTAATAACGGGATTCCCGAACGTGTCGCTGTTGTGAAACTGATACGTGCCACTTTAGTTTACCCCACTGTGTATAATGTATTTGATGTGAGTGAGTCACACATTGGTTTCCATGGTTACGGCGTTTTCGTTCAAAACAGGCGGTACTCTGCGTCATTAGGGCACCACCACCAGATGGCGCCAATCCGATAGATGGTATTACACGCTTAGATTGCTGTCTGTTTGAGAGATATCATTAACGCTTGGTTTGTGAGTGAAGTCACACCCCTATGAAGGTGAGAGGGTGAATATAATGTCAGATCCTTCATGCGATGGCCTTAGTTTCAATGCCTAAGGTGCTGTGGGGGATTCATGCTTTGAGAAGTTGTGACTTTCTTGCCTAAGTTTCATCACTAAATTCTAGGGTATCGCTAGGGAAATGTCAATTTTTGAAGGCCAGAATAACCTGAATAACATTGAGAGATTCAGTTCGTACAACACAATAAACACATTCCGTCTCTTATAAAAGCCGATCAGTTTATATCTTATAGTGAAGCAATCGCTGTTTGTTTTCATAACCGTACGAAATACGGAAGACATGTTGGGTACAACGTAGAATATTTTGAAGTTAAAACTGATGGTACGTTGGCTCTAAACGATTTATACTACAACCCCATATAGTCTGGCAAAAGATGACAAATTTTCTGCTTATCATTTTGGTTCCATATTTGCATCAGCAGGTCCTAAAAAATGGTTATAAGTGCTAACCAGATTGCAAGGCGCCACGTTTGAAAAGACGCGTGGAAAAGCCAATAGGCGTATTTTTAAACTTCTTGCATTGCGAGTGTTCCGAAAACGAAATGTCTGTACTGAATGTACAAGACTGCCCAGGTGAAAGACTCTTCGGAACTCAGTCACCGTTGAGAAGGTAATACATTTTCGTTCAACTTTCCAGCAGATTTCTCGCCATTTACTGAATACAAAGATTATTGACCGTGATCAGAATGTCGCTCGTACCTCTTGTGAGCCATCTTAATCCGGTTCGGTTGCTGGCATTCCATTTAACTTCCATTTAGGTACATTTCAGTATTATCATGCTTTCTGGACTATTTTTTTCTTACAAGTGCCTTCTTCACTTTAGCTCTGCATATATTTCTCGTATCTAATTTTTCAACACGTCCCTCCCATCATATTAATTTGGTCATCACACTATTTGTTACGTACAATAAATCTCCTAAAAGAGCAGCTCTTTTTCATCCTCTCGTTTCGTCCCTTCCTTCAGGTTCCCATATTCTCTTCAACACTCTCTTCCCAGATGTTCTGCAGTCTGTGTTCTTTTTAGATTGTAACGGTGCCACAGTTAATTAACTCGAGTATCAACTATGGATACTTTGCATGGGTAAGCCTATAGCTGACGTCAGATACGGTGGTTCTTGTGACGTGTAACCAAGTTTCGCAAAATGGATATCGATTCTGGTGTTGAGCGTTATTCTGGGTAACTTGCCGTCACAGCTCGGATAAGGACATGACTCTAGCTGTAATATTCAATCTGTTTTCATCAACAAACGCTGGTGGTTATGCGCCACATTTGTGATTAATATTGTTATGGACGATTTACAGCAGGAGATGCTGACGAGCTGTGTAATTTTCTACATTTCCTTGTCTGATGCCTTTGTGAATTTCAGGGAATTTCATAAATACAGTTAAGTGTGTCTTCACGGCACAACTGTTTATGATTGTATGGTTTATTTAACAGAACCATAATTTTGCATGTTGTTTTGTGTGGGTGTGAGGCTTAGACTTGCACTTTCAGGGAGGCTGTTCGAGAATAGGTTGCTGAGGAAGACATTTTGGCCTAAGAAGGACGAGGTGACAGTGGATTAGAGAAGACTACATAACGAGGAGCATTATGCTGTGTAATCTTAACTACGTATCATTCTGGAGATCAAATCAATAAGATTGAGATGGGTGGGTAATGTAGCACGTATGGGGGAGGGGAAAGGCTCACACAGGGCTTCGGTGGGAAGACCTGAAGGAAGGAGACCACTTCGAAGACGTGGACGTGGGTGGGAAAATAATATTAAAATAAATTTTCAAGAAGTGGGTCGGGGAGGTATGGACTGGATCGGTCTGGCTCGGGATAGGGCAGGTGGCGGGCACTTGTGGCAGCGGTAATAAAATTCGCGTTGCGTCCGGCGGGGAATTTCTTGACTAGCTGAGGAACTGTTGGCTTCTCAGGAAGGACTCTGCTCCATGGAGTTAATTATGGTTTATTTAAACCTTCAAACGCCCCGCTGTTTAAATTCCATCTACCGTCAAGAAAGGGTATGTTTTAAATTTACAGTAACCTAAACATCGTTAATAACTGTACAACGCAGAAAGGCCGGCAGAATTCGAAGAATTACACGTCTGTACATTGCATCGAGGCAGGCTTTGTGGGGATAATGTTACTGTCTCTACTGTAGTGTAGTAATACGTCACGACGAATAAGATAAGATGCGAGACGGGACGTCCGTAAGTGATGTTGTTTCATATCCTTCTTGGATGTGCTGTAGAAATCAACAAAACAATTCATTGTGTGTTGTCGCTTTTCCGACCGAGGTTCGAACAAGGCACTGCCTGAATACGAGTCTAAGAGCTGACATTTGGACCAGCACGCATCAAAGTCACGTGACTTTCATAACTGAAGATCTCGATGCAATGAGATGTATGACGTTCCAGAACAGAGATGCTGTGCATAGGTTCTCTTAACGTGCTACATACAGGGTGTCCATTCACACTCTTGTAGTAAACGAAAAAGCACGTTGATAAAATACGTTTTATCGTGTGTTAACATTTAGCTATATGTTTTATGAATTTTAACGTGTACTATTGTAATATATGATACAGCATAATGCATTTGTCTAAATAATTGTTCATATTTCTCAATGCTCTGTTATGAAACATATAAATTACAGGGTGTCCATGTTATTGTGGCTTTTCATGTGAACTTTATGGCACACGACACCTGCATCCGCCGCCAATTTGAAGCAGATTTTCTACCTCTTATTCAAGTGATCTTATTGTATATTAAGGTACCCAAGTGTTCTATATTCCTGCCGGATTTAGACTTCCTAACTGATAGACCAACCATACTTGGGAACACAATATAAAGGACAGTATTAATTTAGGTTAAATTCGCCTTTTAACCGTTTTAGGCACTTAGCTCTACCACATCCTTCAACATGTAAAGTCCTTGCATTTAGTCCACACGGTTGGTTTATACGCTTCTCTTACCACACTAAGCCGATCCCAGTGCCCGCGCGGTCTAAGGTCTGGATCTGCGGCTTTCGCTTTCTGTGATTGTGTGTTCTAATCCCGTCGGGGACATGGATGTCCGTCTCTTGTGAGTGTCGTGTGTCGTCAGGTAGAGGTCTTTGATTCGGACTGGTCGCCGGTCCAGAGACGTCCTATGGAATGTGTCGTGTGTCTGAGTGTAATCGTGAAGCCTCACCAATGAAGAGGTTGTGGCTCACTAGGGGGCTGTGGCGCCATGAACAAAACTTACCACACTAACCACTACTCACTTTCTAAACGACGTTAAATTTTTGGTGTCTGTAGTGGAGAATCTCCATATTTACTGTGAGACACGAAATGAGTGGGGCACGCGGTGGCGCAGTTGGTTGAGGCACTGCGCTACAAGCCGGAAGGTCGCGGGTTCGATTCCCGATGTTGTCGCTGGAATTTTTCATTGATATTATCATTGCGGTCGTTCTATGACCATGGGGTTGACTCAGCCTCTAACAGAAATGAGTACCAGAAATATTTCCTGGGAGGTAAAGGCGGCCGTTGCGTAGGGCTGACAACCTTAACACCTTCATGTGCTGATTGTCTTGAAATGTTGGAGCCTAAAACTCCTGGATCCCTCAGGCCCTGCCCAAGCCTGTAATGGGATTGCTTTGCCTTTTACCTTTTTTACGAAATCAGTTTTTGTACATTACTGAATTGCAATTCGTGCATCTGTATTAATACTGACTGTATTAGAGTTATTTGTTCAGACAGTATTATCATTCTATTATCTAAATTTATTTAATGCTTCTGATATTTAAGATATTAAACATCCTCGGCTTAATCTGGCACTGAGAGTAGAGGGGCCGTTTGAACCTGCGAGACAGCCATCGGTGTCTGTGAGTAGGGGAACGACCATTGCGCGGTAAGTCGCTCGCAGCGGGTGACCGTGTACTGCTGGTGGCGTGTGTTGTACGCAACTTCACGTGTATAATTGAGACAAATTTAAGGCCATCAGCAGGATATCTTTACCCGGTAAACTGACAGTAGGCTACGAAAAACGGAGGAGACAAATTACCTCAGCGAAGTGACACAGCCAGACTGCATCCGCCACGTCCGCACACCATTATCATCAGCAGTATTGTTTTATAACTGTGATCATCAGCCCTTTGCGCTCTCTCCTTCTCCTACCTTTCTTTTTCTAGTTTTCTTATTACATATTTTATTTCTTTCCCTTCTGTTGCACTTCTATGCATTTCTTTCTTTCCCTTTTCCTTTAACTTCTTTCTGCTGTTCTGCATGTTTTATTTCTTTTGCATATCTATGCTTCCTTTATCACTTTCTTTTTCTTTCTTTCTTACTTATTCTACTTTTTGTCTCTTCTTTGTTTCTTTAAGTTTATTTTTCCAGCACTATAGTTGATGTCCACAGGCAAAAACGTGGTGTTACCAGTCACTTCCAGCGAAATGTATTTGAAACTCAATCAAAAATATTACCAAATGTATGTCAAAATATATCTAACAGAACTCATGTTCATCAGCAGATATACCAAGCACAGCGAATTAGTTTAAAGAAATAAAGAGACATAAAGGGTTGGCAGTTTCTA
>Ga0136643_10005138_pt1 | contig 18337 bp, 10 predicted proteins | sample TergutLab28metaG_FD_96883 | JGI IMG/M metagenome (GOLD analysis project Ga0136643, IMG submission 96883) | Labiotermes labralis P1 segment gut microbial communities from Petit-Saut dam, French Guiana - Lab288 P1 (version 3) (version 3) | ecosystem: Host-associated > Arthropoda: Insects >...
AAGGGCCTTGTCGGGCCGGGGATCCGACCCCCATCATGTTTGCGTGAACACGGAGGAACGGAACCGGGACGCGGGGCGGATGCCCGCCGGACTGGTCGCGCTCGGGCTCGGCAGCTTCGGGATCGGCCTGACGGAGTTCGTCATCGCGGGACTGCTGCCGCAGGTCAGCAGCGGCCTCGACGTCTCGGAGGCCGCGGCCGGCTGGCTGATCTCGGGATACGCCCTGAGCGTGGCGATCGGGGCGATCGTGCTGACCGCGCTCACCACGGGCCTGCACCGCAAGGCCGTCCTGGTGGGCCTGGTCGCCCTGTTCGTCGCCGGGAACCTGCTCACCGCGCTCGCCCCCACCTACGCCGTGGCGATGCTCGGCCGGATCGTGGCGGCGCTGTGCCACGGGTCGTTCTTCGGCATCGGCTCGCTCGTGGCCCGCCGGATGGTGCCGCCGCAACGGGCCTCGCGCGCCGTCGCCGTGATGTTCGCCGGGCTGACCGTCGCCAACGTGCTCGGCGTGCCGTTCGGCGCCCTGATCGGCGAGCGCTGGGGGTGGCGTGCCACGTTCTGGGCGATCACCGGGATCGGCGTGCTCGCCATGGCCGCCCTCGCGGTGTGGGTGCCGGCCTGGGCGGGCGCGGTGGACGCGGACCACCGCACGGCCGGCCTGCGTCCCCAGCTGCACGCCTTCCGCTCGTCCCAGGTCTGGCTGACGCTCGCGGCCACCGCGCTCGGCTACGGCGGCATGTTCGGGGCGTTCAGCTACATCGCCTACACCTTCACCGACGTCGCCGGGTTCTCCACCGACGACGTCGCGTGGCTGCTCGTCGTCTACGGATGCGGCCTGGTCGCCGGCAACGTCGCCGGCGGGCGGGGGGCCGACCGGGACCGGGACCGCACGCTGCTGGTGTCCCTGGCCGGACTGGCCGCCACGCTCGCGGTGTTCGGCCTGCTGGCCGACCAGCGGATCGCGACGGTGGTCCTGGTCTTCCTGATGGGCGTCTTCGGCTTCGCGAGCGTCCCCGGCATGATCACCCGCGTCACCGACGCGGCCGGCGGCGCCCCGCTGGCCGCGAGCGCCAACGTCTCGGCCTCCAACGTCGGCAACGCGCTGGGCGCCTGGCTCGGCGGCCTCGCCATCAGCGCGGGGCTCGGCTACCGCTCCCCGCTCTTCGTCGGCGCCGCGATCGTCACCGCCGGCCTTGCCGTCATGATCGTCACCGCCCGCACCGCACCGCCCCGGCTGACCGCGCCAGCCCCGCAGGCCGGCCACGCCCCGCGGGCCGAGGACCACGTGCCGGCCACGAACCGCTAGCCGCAGTCCCCGGAGCCCGACGGGCCGCGCGTCACGCGGTCTCGGGGGCGAGCCAGGTGAGGGCGGCGACGGTCAGCGCGGTGATGCCGGTGTCGAGGGTGGGCTGGAGGACGGGGGCGAACGTGGGCGAGTGGTTGACGGGGATGTCGCGGTCGACGGTGCCGTTGCGCTCGGCCTCGGCGTAGCGGTCGGGGTCGGTGCCGCCGATGGCCCAGTAGCAGAAGGGAGTGTCCAGGGCCCGGGGGATGTCGCTGAAGTCCTCGCTGGCGGTCTGCAGGTCGACGGTTCCGGCGGACTCACCGAACTGCGCGCGGAACGCGCGGTCGAGCCGTTCCGCGGTGTCCGGGTCGTTGAGCGTGGGCGGGAACTTCGTCAGGGTCTCGAACTCGGGTTCCCGCGGGGCCGCGGAGGCGTCGGACTCGGCGCGGGCGATCCTGCGCACCGCCTCCAGGATGTGGTCGCGGGTCCCGTCGTCGTAGCTGCGGACGTTGAGTTCCAGGGTGGCCGTCTCCGGGATGACGTTCGGGCTGGCGCCGGCGCGGATGCTGCCCACGGTCAGCACGGCGGGGGTCGTCGGCGCCAGTTCGCGCGCGACGACGGTCTGCAGCCGCACGACGCACATCGCGGCGATCACCACCGGATCCACCGCCGCCTGGGGCATCGAGCCGTGCGCGCCGCGGCCGTGGAAGGTGATCCGCAGGCTGTCCGCCGCGCTCAGGAACGCCCCGGACCGCACGCCGACGTACCCGGCGGGATAGGGCAGCACGTGCTGGGCCAGGGCGACGTCCGGGTGCGGGATCCGGTCCGCCAGGCCGTCGGCCACCATCGCCCCGGCGCCGTCGCCGTTCTCCTCCGACGGCTGGAAGAGCACCACCAGGGTTCCCTGCCAGGCGCCGTCCGCTTGCGCCATCAGCCGGGCGAACCCCAGCAGGCAGGACACGTGGACGTCGTGGCCGCAGGCGTGCATGACGGGTACGGCGTTCCCCGAGCGGTCGGCGGTGGCCGTGGAGGCGTAGGGCAGGCCGGTCGCCTCCTTCACCGGCAGGGCGTCCATGTCCGCGCGCAGCAGCACGGTCGGGCCGTCGCCGCGGGCGAGCACGCCGACGACGCCCGTGCCGCCGATGCCGTCGGTGACCTCGTAGCCCCAGGACCGCAGCCGGTCCGCGACCCCGGCCGACGTCCGGGTCTCCGCGAACCCCAGCTCGGGGTGCGCGTGCAGGTCGCGGTAGTAGTCCTCGACGTCCGCCCTGATGCCGTCCAGGCCGGCCAGCACCGTGTCACTCGCCTTCGTCATGCCGCTGCTCCTCGTCGTGCCGCTGCTCCTCGTCACCCGACGGCTCCTCGCCGTCGGATCGTTGCGCGCCGTCCCGGCGCTCGCCCCTGGCGCGCGCGCGTACCTGGCCGAGCGCCTTGCCCGGCTCCATCGGCAGGCCGCCGGGCAGCTGCCAGCCGCGGCGGGTGGCGACCATCCGCAGCAGCACCCCGCCGAGGACGCCGAGGATGATGCCCAGCGTGGGCACTCCCTGGTCGGCGCACAGGATGTACAGCCCCGCGACCGCGATCGCGACCGTCGCGTACAGGCCGTTGCCGCCGAGCACGGCGGGCACGCGGCGCAGCAGCACGTCGCGCACCGCTCCCCCGCCCACGGCCGTCACCGTGCCGATGAGCACGGCGGGCAGCCAGGCCAGCCCGGCCGCGAGGGTCCGCTGCGCGCCCGCGATCGCCCAGAAGCTGATCACCGCGGCGTCCAGGTACAGGAAGAGGCGGTTCCACTGGTCCTCGCCGAAGGTGAACAGGAAGGCGAGGAAGGCGCCGACGAACGCGGTCGGAAGGTACGCGCCGTCGGTGAGCGCCACCGGCGTGCCGTGCTGGAGCAGCGTGTCGCGGATGATGCCGCCGCCGAGGCCCGACACGGTGCCGACGACGAGATAGCCGAAGAGGTCGAGCCCCTCCGCCCGGGCGACCGCGCCGCCGAGCAGACCGCAGATGGCCACGCCGGCGAGATCGAGATAGCGCGTGACGTGGTTGACGTCCGCCGGGGAAAGCCACTGTGCCACGCATACTCCCGCCTGATCCCCATCCACGCATCTCACGGCGGACAGCCTGCGCCTCGGCCCCACGCCCCGCGCGGAGGGCGGTGCCGGCCCGGTCGCCGACCCGCCGCCCCGCCGTGGAACCGTGCGCCCAACAGCGTGCCTGCTCGGCTGCGGCTTGCCAATCAGGCACGCCGGAACGGCTCCGTGCGAGGTCACCGGGCCGGGCGGACATTCCGCGCGGCACGCGACCGGCCGGGACCCGGTGGCCCGGCGTCAGGTCATGGGCCAGGTGTCGCAGACCTGTTCGAGGCGCCGGTAGGCGTCGTCGAACCAGGCGTCGACGAGCGGCACGGTCACCGTCACCTCCGTCGGGGACGGGTGGTGGTCCTTCACGCTGACGTGGCAGCGGTCGTCGCCGTCGGCGTCACGTTCGACGGACAGGGACGGGATGCGCTGCCTGTCGCACCAGGCGATGTCCTGTCCCGCGTCGAGCGCGTCCAGGCACTCCTGCCACTCCCGCAGGTCGCCGGGGGCGAGCAGGGTCGCCAGGGTGCCCCGGACGAACGGCGTGTCGACCACGAACTCCGCGGCGAGGGAACCGGCCGGGGCCGTCCCCTCCCGTCCCGCCGGCCCGGTGATCCGGAGAACGACGCTGTTGCCGTTCCCCTCCAGGCGGATCAGGTCGATCGGTTCCTCTGCCATCGGTGCCCCTCCCGGGTCGCGCGTCCTGGCCCCTCCCGGCTCGCGCGTCGTGCCGCACACTAGACGCCCCCACCGGCACCGGTCCGCCGCGGGGCCGGCGCACCGCCGCGAGGCCCGCGGCCGCGACCGGCAGAATGTGTGCCCGGGCCGGGCGGGCAAGGCCGGGGAGACGGAGGCGGAGATGAGTGCAGCGGCACGTGCGGGCACCCCGGATCGCGACGGCCCCCGCGCACGCGACGACGCCGCCCGGACGCCCGGGGACGCCACCGCGCCTCAAGTCGCCCGCGCGCGCCGGGACTTCCCGCCGCGGCAGGACGCCGCCGAGGGCCGGGACGCCCCGCCGCGGCAGGGAACCCCCGCGGGCCGGGACAGCGTTGCGCGTCGCGCCGGGCTCGGCGTCCCCCGCCTCGTCGGCCGCGAGCGCGAACTCGCCCTGCTCGACCGGGCCCTCGACGAGCGGCCCGGGCTCGTCGCCGTCGCGGGCGAGGCGGGCATCGGCAAGACCCGGCTGGTGGCCGAACTCCTGCGGCGGCGCGGCGAGACGGCCCTGGTGGCCGTGTGCCTGCCGTTCCGGGAGCCGTACACGCTCGGACCCGTCGTCGACGGCGTCCGCGCTCTCGCCGACAACGTTGCCGACCTCCCGCTCACCGGTCTGGCCGGGGCCCTTCGGCCGGTCTTCCCGGAATGGGCCGGGCAACTGCCGCCCGCACCCGAGCCGTTGCCCGACGCCGCGGCCGCCCGGCACCGCCTGCTCCGCGCGCTCGTCGAGCTCATCGACTCGCTCGGCGTCGGGCTGTTCGTGGTGGAGGACGCGCACTGGGCGGACGAGACCACGCTGGAGCTGCTGCTGTTCCTGCGGGCCAGGCGGAAACGCCCGCGGCTGGCCCTCACCTACCGGCCCGAGGACGTCCGGCCGGAGTCGCTGCTGCGCCGCGTCGTCGCGCAGACCGGCGTGACCCGGCTGGAGCCCGGGCCCATGGACACCGCGGGGACGGCCGACCTGGTGTCCTCGATGCTCGGCGGGGAGCCGGTCTCCGCGGAGTTCGCCGAGTTCCTGCACCGCCGGACCGACGGGCTGCCGCTGGCGATCGAGGAATGCGTCCGGCTGCTGTACGACCGCGCGGACCTGGTGTACGAGGACGGCGCCTGGCTGCGGCGCGACGTCGCCGAGCTGGACGTCCCGCCCAGCATCCGGGACGCCGTCCTGGAGCGGACCTCGCGCCTGGCTCCCGCGGCCGGCGCGGTCCTCGGCGCGCTCGCCGTGCTCGAAGGGCAGCGGGCGCCGGCCCTGGTCGCCGAGGTCGCGGCCGTGTCCCCGCAGGACGCGGAGCACGGCCTGGCCGAGGCCCTCACCGGCGGGCTGCTGCACGAGGACCGCGACGGCCGCGTGGGCTTCCGGCACGGGCTGGCCGCGCGCAGCGTCCACCACGCCCTCGGCGCGATGGAGCGCGGCCGGCTGCACCTGCAAGCCGGTGAGGCCCTGGAACGGCAGCCGGTGCGCCGCGCCGCCGAACTGGCCCGGCACTTCAGGGAGGCCGGCGACCGCGACCGCTGGGCGGCGTACGCCGAGCAGGCGGCGGACCAGGCGATCTCGTCGGGCGACCCGCGCACCGCGTTCGCCCTCCTGCTGGACGTCCTCACCGGCCGTGCCGCCCGGGGAGCGGCGGTGGCCCGGCTGGTGCAGCGCATGCCGATGTACGCCGCGCCCGGCAACCCGCCGCTGCGCGAACTCGTCACCGTGCTGCGCGAGGCCGCCGGCGCCGCGCTCACGCCCGGGGAGCGGACCGAGGCCACCTGGCAACTGGCCCGGCTGATGTTCCACCTCGGCGACGTGGAGGCCGCCTCGGACGAGATGGAGCAGATCGTGCCCGCGCTGGTCCGGGACCGGCCGGTCGCCGCGGTCCGCGCGATGATGATGCTCGCCCGCCCGCAGGCCACCGCCCGTCCGGCCGCGCACCACCGTGCCTGGCTGGAACGCGCCGGGCAGCTCGTCGAGGCCCCGCCGGGCCCGCCGCCCGAAGCCCGGCTCTCCTTCCTGATGGACCGCGCCGCCACGCTCCTGGTGCTCGGCGACCCCGCCGGGTGGACGGCGGCGCGCGAGCTGCCGTCCGGCGGGCAGTCCCCCGGCGAACTGCTCCAGCGCGCCCGGGGCCTGGCCAACCTGGGCGAGGCGGCGATGCTCTGGGGACGGTACGACGACGCGCGACGGCATCTGGACGTGGCCGCCGCCCTGGCCGGGCAGCACCACCATCTGCGCCTGCTCGACCTGGTCGGGGCGACCCTCGCCCATCTCGACTGGCTCACCGCGGGCCGGCCCGACCCGCGGCGGTGGGCGCTGGCGGCCCTGGACACCGACGAGGCCGTGCTGCGCGCCGACGCGCTGCTGCTGCTCGGCCTCCTCGACACCGCGCGCGGCGACCACGGGCGGGCGCTGGAGCGGGTGCGCGCCGCGATCGCGCTCGGGCGCCCGCGCGGCCCCGTGGACGGCTCCCGCGATCCGTCCGCGGTGCTCGCCCGGGTGGCGCTCGCCGCCGGCCGGCCCGAGGAGGCGCGGGCCGCCACCGACGACGCCTGGCGGATCGTCGAGGCCAAGCACCTCTGGCTGTGGGCCGCCGAGTTGGCGCCGCTGCGGATCCGTGCCCTGCTGGACACCGGGTGCCCGGCTCAGGCCCGGCGTGCCGCCGAGGACTTCGCCGCGGGCACCCGCGGCCTCGACGCGCCCATGGCGGATGCGGCCCGCCGGCAGGCCGCGGCCCTGCTCGCCCGCGCCGACGGCGAACCCGGCGCCGCCGCAGGGCTGTTCGAGGCGGCGGCCGCCGGCTGGGCCGCCCTGCCGCGGCCCTACGACGCCCTGCTGGCCCGGGAGGCGGCGGCCGGCTGCCGCCTCGCCGCGGGCGAACGGGACCGCGCGGTCGGTGAGTTCCGGGAGGTCTTCGACGGCCTCACCGCGCTCGGCGCGACCGGGGACGCGGACCGGGTGCGGCGCGCCCTCGCGGACGAGGGGGTGCGGGTCGGCGCGCGGGTGGGCAGGCCGGGCTACGGCGACCGGCTCTCGCCCCGCGAACTCGACGTGGTGCGGCTGCTGGTGGCGGGGCGGACCAGCGCGCAGATCGCCCGCGTCCTGGGGCTCTCGCCGCGCACCGTCGAGAAGCACGTCCACTCCGCGATGCGCAAGCGGAACGCGCCCTCGCGCACCGCGCTCGCCGTCGCGGCGGTGGAGTCCGGTGACGTTCCGCCGCCGGGCAGCGCCCCGCAGCCCGGGCAGTTGACGGAGTAGTCGCAGCAAGGGCCGCGAGTTTCCCGGGTAGTTCTGCGCATTGTCGGCTGCTGCTCGCCCGGCGTTCACTGCTTGCTCCGGGACAGAAACGGAGCAGCCGCCATGACCTCTGGCAACGGCGCCGAACAACCGGCCGGCGAACAGCCGACGGTCGCCGGACCGTCCGGCCCCTCGCCGGACGGTCCGACGGACGAACCGATCCACGGGCCCGTCGGGGATCCGGCCGGCGACGCCGGCGACGGTGCGGACACCGCCGCCGAACCGGCCCCGGCGCAGGGCGCGGAAGGGCCGCGCCCGCCCCGGCGGAAGGCCGGTGTGGAGTACCGGCCGGTCTGATCCGCACCCCCAGCCGAGTCGGCCCGGCCGACGCACCTTTGTGAGGAGTCCGATGCACAGACCCGTACGGATGTGGGCCGCCGGGGCGGCCTTCGCCTGCGCCGCGGCGTTCGGCCTGACGGCCGTCGTCCCGGCGCAGGCGTCGCCCGCCGCCGGCGGCACACCGCAGAGCACGGCGGGCTACCGGCCCGCCGCATGCGCCCTCCCCGTGCCCGCCGCCGAGCGCAAGGGCGACGCGCCCTACGCCACCTGCGACCTGATGGGCGTGACCACCACCCACGGCACCCTGGCCGCGGGCTCGCCCGCGCCGCCCGCCGGCTCCCTCACGCCCGACGACGTGCGGGCCGCGTACGACCTGCCGTCCGGAGGGCAGGGCGCGACGGTCGCCATCGTCGACGCCGGCGGCTACGCGACGGCCGAGGCGGACCTGGCCGTGTTCCGCAGCACCTACGGCCTTCCCGCGTGCACGACCGCGAACGGCTGCTTCACCAAGCTCGACCAGACCGGCGGCCACAACCTCCCGCCGGAGAACCCCGGCTGGTCCATCGAGACCGCGCTCGACCTGGACGCCGTCTCCTCCGCCTGTCCGAGCTGCCGCATCCTGCTGGTCGAGGCCGACTCGCCCGCCCTGGACGACCTCGGCCAGGCCACCGACACCGCTGCCGCCCGCCACCCGGTGGCCATCTCCAACTCCTACGGCGTTCCCGGCGAGGGCAGCGCCCCGGCGGTGTACGACCACTACTACGACCACCCGGGCATCGCGGTCACCGCGTCCACCGGCGACTACGGCAACATCGTCAACTGGCCCGCGTCGAACGGGAACGTCGTCGCGGTCGGCGGGACGACGCTGACCCGCGACGCCGGCAGCGCCCGCGGCTGGACCGAGTCCGCGTGGGCGTCCGGCGGATCGGGCTGCTCGGCGTCGGAGCCGAAGCCCGCCTACCAGCAGGGCATCGACACCGGCTGCGACCGCCGCGCCATCGCCGACATCTCCGCGGTCGCCGACCCGGACACCGGTCTCGGCCTCTACAACTCCTCGGCGGTCGGCGGCTGGGCCCGGTACGGCGGCACGTCGCTGTCCGCGCCGCTGGTCGCCGCGATGTACGCCCTCGCGGGCACCCCGACGCCCAGCACCTACCCGGTGACGTACCCGTACGCGGACACCGATGCCGCCGACCTCACCGACGTGACGACCGGTTCCGACGGCTACTGCGGCAACCAGCTCTGCACCGCCCGCACGGGCTGGGACGGACCGACCGGGCTCGGCACCCCCGCGGGCGTCGGCGCGCTGCGCCAGGGCCCGCACGGTCTGGTGACCGGCACGGTGCGCGGCGCCGGTTCGGGCACGGCCTCCGGGCCGGTCGAGGGCGCCTCCGTGACCGCGACCGACGCGGACGGCCGCGCCTACCGCGCCACGACCGACGCCTCGGGCGGCTTCACCCTCGCCCCGGCACCGGGCACCTACACCCTGACCGCGGCGCAGTTCGGCTACACGACCGCCACCACCACGCTCAAGATCGCCGCGGGAGCATCGGCGAAGGACTCCTTCACGCTGCACGCCCTGCCCACCCACGCCGTGTCCGGCACCGTCACCGACGCGTCCGGCCACGGCTGGCCGCTGGCCGCCGCGATCACCGTCGACGGCTACCCCGGCGGCGCGGTCCCCACCGACCCGGCCACCGGCCGGTACACCGTCCGGCTCCCGGACGACGGGACGTACACGCTGCACGTGTCCTCGACCCTGCCCGGCTACAAGGCGGCGGACGCGAGCGTCGCCGTCGGCACCCGCGACGTCCGCCACGACGTGGCGCTCGCGGTGGACGCGACCGTCTGCACCGCGCCCGGCTACCGCTTCGGGTACGACGGCACCACGACCGGCTTCGAGGGCTGGACCGGTGCCACGCCGCAGGACGGCTGGACGGTCACCGACGACAGCGGCTCCGGCGTCACCTGGCGCTTCGACGACCCGGGCGGCTACGGCAACGACACGGGCGGCACCGGCCAGTTCGCCGAGGTCGACTCCCGCAACGGCGGCATCTCCACGCACGAGACGACAAGTCTGGTCTCCCCGCACCTGGACCTGAGCGGCGACGCCACGCCGATCGTCTCCTTCGCCAACTCCTTCATGTCGCCCCTGTACAACTCCAACGCCTACGTCGAGGTCAGCGTCGACGGCGGCCAGTCCTGGACCTCGGTCTGGCACATGTCCCGCACGATCGCCACCGGCCCCGAGGTCGTCGCGCTCCCGCAGGCCGCCGGCAAGAGCGACGTGCGCATCCGGTTCCGCTACGACGCGGTCCACTCCTGGTACTGGAAGGTCGACGACGTCTTCGTCGGCGACCGCTCCTGCGACGCCACCGCCGGCGGGCTCGTGACCGGTGCCGTCACCGACGCCAACACCGGCACGGCGCTGTCCGGCGCCACCGTCAGCGTCGCCGGCTCCCCGGCGGCCACGACGGCCGGCGGCGGCTACGAGCTGTTCGCGCCCGCCTCGGCGGCCGACAGCTCCGGCCGCACCACGCTGGGCGTCACCGACGGCGCCTGGACCGCGGCGACCGTGAAGACGGCCGTCGCCCGTGACGCGGTCACCGTCAAGGACTGGCGGCTGGGCGCCGGCCGGATCAGCGTCTCCGGCGGCCCGCTGCAGGTGACCCAGCAGCCCGGCCGGTCCACGACCAGGACCGTGACGCTGCGCAACACCGGTACCGCTCCGGTCCGTGTCGTCCTCGACGGGCAGGACGGTTCGTTCACGCCCGACTCGCACCCGGGCGCCTCGGGGACGTCCGGCAGCGGCGCCCCGGTCCGGCACGCCGGCGGCGACTTCACCCGCGGCGCGCTGGTCGCCGGCACGCCCCACGGTGCCGCGGCGGCCACGGGCTCGACCGGTACGGCCGGCTCCAACTCCGTGCCGGGCGGCACGGCGTGGACGACCGCCGACGCCCTGCCGTCGCCGGTGATGGACAGCGGCTCGGTCACGCTCGACGGCAAGGTGTACTCCTTCGGCGGGACCGACGGGGGCAGCCAGCTGTTCAAGGCCCTCGTCCACGACCCGGCCGCCGGCGGCTGGCAGCGGCTGGCGAACATGCCGCAGGGGCTGGAGAAGCCGGGCGTGGAGGCGGTCGACGGCCGGATCTACGTGGTCGGCGGCTGGGACAGCACCGGCAGCGCCTCGGCCGCGGTCTACCGCTACGACCCGCAGCACGACACGTGGTCCTCGGTCGCACCGCTCCCCTCGGGCGTCGTCGCCGGCGGCACGGCGGTCCTCGGCGGCCGGCTGTACGTGGTCGCCGGCTGCGGCGGCAACTGCGTCCCCGCGTCGCAGGCGACCTACGTGTACGACCCGCGGGGCGACACGTGGAGCCGCGTCGCGGACTACCCGGTCACCGACGCGTGGCTGGCCTGCGCCGGGATCGGCGGCCAGGTCGTCTGCGCGGGCGGTACGGATCCGGTCAGCGGCCAGGAGTCGGCGGCGACGTACGCCTTCGACCCGGTCGCGGGCACCTGGGCCGCGCGGGCCGACCTGCCCTACCCGAACTGGGCGATGGCCTCCGCCTCCTCCGGCGGGCGGCTGCAGGTGGTCGGCGGTGTCACCGACGGGCAACTCACCAACCAGGCCGAGGAGTACGACCCGGCCACCGGCTCCTGGTCGGCCCTTCCTGCGGCCAACGCGCTGGCGTACCGCGGAAGCGGCGCCTGCGGGCTGTACGTCGTCGGCGGCGCGGACGGCGCGAACGCGCCGCTCACCGGCGTCGAGCAGCTGCCCGGATACGGCGACTGCGGGAGTTCGGGCGCCGCCGCCTGGCTGTCGGCCCCGCACAGCGTCACCGTCGCCCCGGGCGCCGCGGTCACGGTACGGGTCACGTTCGACGCGGGCCAGGTCGACCAGGCCGGCACCTACACGAGCGGGCTGACCGTCGGTACCGACTCGCCGTACGCCGTGCCGGCGCTCGCCGCCACGATGAGGGTGGTCGCCGGCTGACCTGAGCCGGCCGGCCCATGGGGGGCCGGCCGGCTCCGGTACCGCTGGAGGGCTCCCGGGCATCGCGCCCGGGAGCCCTTCCGGCTTTCCGCGGTGACCGGGAGGGGCGCCGCGACGTCCCTCCCGGTCCGGATCAGGACGGCGGCAGCTCGGCGCGGACCGTGCGGGCCGCGGCCACCAGGTTCTCCAGCGCCGCCTTCGTCTCGGGCCAGCCGCGGGTCTTCAGGCCGCAGTCGGGGTTGACCCACAGCCGCTCGGCCGGGATGGCCTCAAGTCCCTTGCGCAGCAGGGCGGCCACCTCGTCGGCGTCGGGCACCCGGGGCGAGTGGATGTCGTAGACGCCGGGCCCCGCTTCGCGGGGGTAGCCGTGGGCGGCGAGTTCGCCGGCGACCTGCATGTGGGAGCGGGCGGCTTCGAGGCTGATGACGTCGGCGTCGAGGTCGTCGATGGCCTCCACGATGTCGCCGAACTCGGCGTAGCACATGTGGGTGTGGACCTGGGTCTCGGGACGGACGCCGGAGGTGGCGAGGCGGAACGCCTCGGTGGCCCAGGCCAGGTAGGCGGGCCGGTCGGCGGCACGCAGCGGCAGGGTCTCGCGCAGCGCCGGCTCGTCCACCTGGATCACCGAGGTCCCGGCCGCCTCCAGGTCGGCCACCTCGTCGCGCAGCGCGAGGGCGACCTGGCGTGCGGTGTCGGCGAGCGGCTGGTCGTCCCGGACGAAGGACCAGGCGAGCATGGTCACCGGCCCGGTGAGCATGCCCTTGACCGGGCGTTCGGTGAGCGCCTGGGCGTAGGTGGTCCACCGCACGGTCATCGGCGCGGGTCCGGAGATGTCGCCGGCCAGGATCGGCGGGCGCACGTACCGGGTGCCGTAGGACTGGACCCAGCCCTGCTGCGTGGCCAGACAACCGGTGAGCTGCTCGGCGAAGTACTGCACCATGTCGTTGCGTTCGGGCTCACCGTGCACCAGCACGTCCAGACCGGCCTTCTCCTGGAAGGAGATCACGTCCTGGATCTCCTGCCGGATGCGCTCCTCGTAGCCCGCGGTGTCGATCCGGCGGGCCCTCAGGTCGGCGCGGGCGGCCCGCAGTTCGGCGGTCTGCGGGAAGGAGCCGATGGTGGTGGTGGGCAGCAGCGGCAGGCCGAGGTGGGCACGCTGGGCGGCGGCCCGCCGCTCGTACGGCTGCGGTCGGCGCGTGTCGGCGCCGGTGACGGCCTCGGCGCGGGCCCGCACGGCGGGGTCGCGGGTGATGGGGGAGGTGGCGCGCGCGGACAGCACGGCCCGGTTGGCCGCCAGTTCGGCGGCGATGGCGTCGGTGCCCTGGGCCAGGCCCCTGGCGAGCGTGGTGATCTCGGTGGTCTTCTGCCGGGCGAAGGACAGCCAGCGCAGGATCTGCGGGTCGATGTCGCGTTCGGCCGCCGCGTCCAGGGGCACGTGCAGCAGCGAGCAGGAGGCGGCGACGTCGACGCGGTCGGCCAGGCCGAGCAGCGTGCCGAGGGTGGACAGCGCCTTCTCCAGGTCGGCGACCCAGATGTTGCGGCCGTTCACCACCCCGGCGACCAGCCGCTTGCCGGGCAGGCCGCCGGCGGCGGCCAGCGCGTCGAGGTTGCCGGCCGCGGGCCCGGTGAAGTCCAGGGCCAGGCCCTCGACGGGTGCCGCGGCCAGGATCGGCAGGGCGTCGCCCAGCCGGTCGAAGTACGAGGCGACCAGCAGCTTCGGACGGTCGGTCAGCGTGCCCAGCGCCTGGTAGGCCCGTTCCACGGCCGCCAGTTCCGCGGGCGTGCGGTCCTGGACCAGGGCGGGCTCGTCGAGCTGCACCCACTCCGCCCCGGCGGCCCGCAGGTCGGCGAGGACGTCGGCGTAGACCGGCAGCAGGCGGTCCAGCAGGGTGAGCGGCTCGAAGCCGGCCGGCGCGCCCGGCGCGGGCTTGGACAGCAGGAGGTACGTGACGGGGCCGACGAGCACCGGCCGCGGCGTGACGCCCAGTGCCAGGGCTTCGGTGAGCTCGCCGGTCTGCTTGGACGAGTCCGCGGAGAAGACCGTGTCCGGCCCCAACTCGGGGACCAGGTAGTGGTAGTTGGTGTCGAACCACTTGGTCATCTCCAGCGGCGGCACGTCCTGCGTGCCGCGGGCCATCGCGAAGTAGCCGTCGAGCGGGTCGGCGGCGACCGCGTCGCGGTGGCGCTCGGGGATCGCGCCGACCATGACGGTGGTGTCCAGCACGTGGTCGTAGTACGAGAAGTCGCCGGTCGGTACGTCCTGGATGCCGGCGTCGGCGAGCCTGCGCCAGTTGTCCCGGCGCAGTTCGGCGGCGGTCGAGCGCAGGGAGTCCGCGCTGACGCGGCCCTTCCAGTAGCCCTCGATCGCCTTCTTCAGCTCCCGCCGGGGGCCCTGGCGGGGGTAGCCGTACACGGTGGCCCGTGCTGCCGCGGCTGCGGGCTTGGTGGTCACGGAGATCTCCTTCGCGAGATGGATCCCTGAAGTCCCGATGGCGGGACGAGAGCGCGAAGGGATGGCGGCACGAGCGGTACGGGCGTGCGCGGCACGGCACGCCGGACTGCTGGTGCTACGTTCGCCGACCCGCCCTCGAGGTCACCGGGACTCCGCGCACGCACCGGGCGCACGCGGGCAGATGGCAGGTCTTCGGACTCGCGGGCACGTCCTCCGGAGAGGACTCCTAGTGGCCGTCGCTTCCCAGGCCGTTGTGGCCCAGTGCTCATGACGGCGGTCGTTCCCGCTCACCGCTGCGGGGCAGTCCCGGATTCCCACCGGGTTCCCTCTTGCGACACACCCACCTGGCCGGCGGGCATGAACCAGCTGCTCTTCCAGCCTAGAACCGCGCCCCCGCCGCCGTACGGCGACGTCCACGATCCGGGATGGTGACGTCCTTCACACGGCGCAGCGCGGACACGTCCGGCCTACCGGCCCCGCGACGTCTCCGGAACGGCCGCCGCCGCCCTGGAGCGGGGTCAGCCGCTCTCCCCCGCACCGCGGCGTTCGCGCCGTTCCGCGGCCCGCCGCCGGCGCCGCAGGTCGTCCTCGGTGACCGCGCGCAACTCCGGTACGGGGACCGGGTGGCCCTCGTCGTCGACGGCCACGAAGACCAGGTGCCCCGTCGCCACCAGGGCCGTGGGGCCGGTGGCGTTCCAGCGTTCGGCGGTCACCTCGACGCCGACCTGCATCGAGGTGCGACCCGCGTCGTCGAGGCGGGCCCGCACGGTCAGCAGGTCCCCGGTGCGCACGGGGGTCAGGAAACGCATGTCCTCGACGGACACGGTGACCGCGGTGGTCCCGGCGTGCCGCCCCGCGGCCGCGGCGGCGGCGTCGTCGATGAGCTTCATCACCGTCCCGCCGTGGACGGTGCCGTACAGGTTCGTGTCGTGATCGCTCATGATGTGGGCCAGGACGACCTGCGAGTCGTCGGGCGCGCGGTGCGGCGGGGCGGGCGTGGTGCCGGCGGTGGCCGGGCCGGCCAGGTGTTCTGCGGGCACGGGAACTCTCCTTCGCGAGTCCTCGGCGATCCCGCGGACGCCGTCGCGCACGCGCAGGCGGACACGCCTGCGGTCGCCGCGGACCCGCCCACGAGGTCACGGTGGGAACCGCGTCCCAGGGGTGAGGGCCGCGGGCAGGTGGCAGGTCTTCGGACTCGCGGGCATGTCCGAGCCGAGGACACCTACTGGCCGTCGCTTCCCGGGGCCGTCGCGGCCCAGTGCGTATGACGGCGGTCGTTCCCGCTCACCGCTGCGGGGCAGTCCCGGATTCCCACCGGGTTCCCTCTTGCGACGCGGCCCGTCTGGCGGACGGGCGCGAACCAGCTGCACGGCAAGCTTAGGCGCAGGTCGCCGGGGGTCCGTCGCGGGGTCGGGCCTCGGCTTCGGCCGCCGCGGAGGACACCGCTTCAGGGCATCGAGGCGACTCGGCGGTGGCGGGACGGACAGCGGCGCGCCGGCACCGCCACCCGCCGGACTCTGGTCACCGGCGTCCGCGCCCGGCAGCACCCGGCGCGCCCCGCACGCCCGGTCCGGCGCCGCGCGGACGGGCATCGACCGCCCGCGGGCACGCTCGCGCCGCTGTCCGGGCACGGCTCGCCCCGGTCCGGGAATCCCCAGCTGGCAGGGGTCGCAGACCTACGATGGGGGGATGCGGGTGCTTGTCGTCGAGGACGACCCGGGGATCGCCGATCTGATGGTCCGTGGCCTGGAGCGGGCCGGATACGACACCGCCGCGGCGGCCTCCGGACAGCAGGCGCTCCTGGCGTCGCCGGACCCCGACGTGGTGCTGCTGGACCTGGGGCTGCCCGACATGGACGGCGTCGAGGTGTGCCGGGCGCTGCGCGAGCGGTCCGACATGGCGATCATCGTGGTGACCGCGCGGGGTGAGGAGGGCGACCGGGTGGCCGCCCTGGACGAGGGCGCCGACGACTACCTGGTCAAGCCGTTCGGCCTCGCCGAGCTGCTGGCCAGGATCAGGGCGGTGCTGCGGCGGGTGCGTCCGGCCGACCGCGAGGTGCTGCACCACGGCGACCTCACCGTGGACCTGCGGACCCGCACGGTGACCGTCGGCGGGCGCGAGGTCGCGCTGACCCCGAAGGAGTTCGACATCCTCGAGGCGCTCGCCGTGGACCCGGGCCGGGTGGTGACGCGGCAGGAGATCCTGGAACGCGCCTGGGACACCCACTGGTACGGGCCGACGAAAGTGCTGGACGTGCACGTGGCGGGCCTGCGCCGCAAGCTGGACAGGCCCGGCCTGGTGGAGACGGTGTACGGCAGGGGGTTCCGGCTCGGCACCCCGGACCCGCAGGCCGCTCCCCCCGACGCGCCATGACCCGGCGCATCGCCCTGGCGGTCATGTCCCTCGTCACCGTGCTGCTGGTGATCACCGTCGTGCCCCTGGGGCTGTCGCTCGCCGACCACGAGCGCGCGTCCTTCCGCGAGAGCACCGTGGGCGCCGACCGGGCGCTGGCCGCCGCCGCCGAGGAGCACCTGTCCGACCACGGCAGCGTCGCCTCGCTGCGGCGCATGCTGGCCCGGGGCACCGAGCCGGGCGCCTGCGCCGCCGTCTTCGACGCGGCCGCGCACGAGGTGGCGTCCACGCCGTGCCCGCAGCAGAACGCCGCGCAGTTCGCGGAGACGCGCGAGCAGTGGGCGGCCATGGCGCGCGGCGTGCTCGCCCACGCGGAGACGGTCACCCGCACGCAGGACGACCGGCTGGCCGTCGCGGTGCCGATCGGCGACGGGTCCTCGCCGGTGGGCGTCTCGGTGCTGTCCCGCTCGGCCGGTCCCACGAACGACCGGATCGCGGAGATGTGGGCGCGGCTGGCGGGCGTCGGCGCCGGCGGCCTGGCCGCCGGCGCCCTGCTGGCCGTGGTCCTGGCGCGGTGGGTCGGCCGGCCGCTGCGGTCCGTGGACAGCGCCGCGCACGAGCTGGGCGAGGGGAGGCTGGACGTCCGTGCGGAGGGCGGGCGGGGCCCGGTCGAGGTGCGCAGGCTCGCCTCCACCTTCAACACCATGGCGGCCCGGATGGAGACCCTCATCCACGGGCACCGCGCGGTGATCGCCGACGTCTCGCACCAGTTGAGGACACCGCTGACGGCGCTGCGGCTCCGGCTCGACATGCTCGCGACCGAGACCCCCGGAGACGAGGAGACGGCCGCCGAGCTGGCCGCCGCGCAGCAGGAGATCACCCGGCTGTCGCGCCTGGTCGACGGGCTCCTGGCGGTGGCCCGCGCGGAGAACGCGGTGCCGCGGCCGGTCGCCGTGCGGGTGGACGAGGTGGTCGAGGACCGGCTCGCGGCCTGGATGCCGGTGGCGCAGGAGCGGCAGGTCCGGCTCACGGCCCGCTGCCGTCCCGGGCTGACCGCCCGCCTCGGCGCCGGCGATCTGGAGCAGGTGCTGGACAACCTGCTCGCCAACGCCCTGGACGCCGTCGGCGAAGGCGCGACGGTCCGCATCGAGGGCCGGGCCCGGCAGGGCCGGGTGCTTCTCACGGTGGCCGACGACGGGCCGGGGATGAGCGCCGCGGACCAGGAGGCGGCGTTCCGCCGCTTCAGCAGTCCCAAGGCGTCGGGCACCGGTCTGGGGCTCGCCATCGTGCACCGGCTGCTCACCGCGAACGGGGGGTCCGTGCGGCTGGAGGACACCCCCGGCGGAGGTGTGACCGTCGTCATGGAACTCCCGCTCGCCTGACATCTGACCTGGCATTTCAGGTGATTTGCCGGGTTCGGCAGGGGCGGCCTTAACCAGTTCTGAGGATTGCCTGAACAGGTTCCCGACGACGCGGACGGCAGGCTGGTGGACGTACCCCCGCCGTCCGCCATGAGGAGATCCGCACCATGCGCCACCGTCGCCACCGGTCCCCGCTCCCCCAGGGCAACACCGACCTGTCGGTCGAGGAGGCGGCACGCCGCCGTGACCGCGGACGGATCCGGGTCCGGACGACGACGATGTGGGCCGTGGCGGCGGCCGTGGTGGGCACCGCGGCGCTCGGCGCGGGGTACGCGCAGGCGATCCCGGGCAGTTCCGGGACGCACCCCTCCCCCACCATGACCCCGGCCGGCGGCACCGGCACCACGCCCGCGGCCACGCCCTCGGGCGGCACCGGCACCACCCCGGCCGCGACGCCGTCCGGCGGTGCCACCACCAAGGCCCCGGCCTCCCCGGCCTCCCCGACCCACCCCCCCGCGCCGACCCCGCACGGCGCG
>Ga0136643_10005139_pt1 | contig 18334 bp, 10 predicted proteins | sample TergutLab28metaG_FD_96883 | JGI IMG/M metagenome (GOLD analysis project Ga0136643, IMG submission 96883) | Labiotermes labralis P1 segment gut microbial communities from Petit-Saut dam, French Guiana - Lab288 P1 (version 3) (version 3) | ecosystem: Host-associated > Arthropoda: Insects >...
CCTACACAACACAACAAGTACTCGCTAGCTCCTGAAGATGGACGTATTAACGTCTGAAACATGTTGAGCAATATATAATAAAGCAAGTGTCATCTAGTTGGTCAACCTTTATTCAAATGTCTGTACAGTGTTCTTACGGTACTGTACCTTTACGGAGATGGAAACATGTGGTGGTAGCATGTGATGTAACGTGAGTGCTTAGCACTCTGTGAGTGGAAGTAAAGTACTGATGTGCTGCTGAATTTTGAGATTACAGGAACAATAACGTCAAGACTAAAATGCAGCCCTCTACAAATATGATTTCGAATTTTGTTGCTGAATTAAATAATACGTTTTTCGTAATTTTTATATATATATATATATATATATATATATATATATGTATATATATATATTTGATGGTGGTGACAATCTTATGTATCCGCAAAGAAATATTTACTTTAAGATCTAGGGTAGATTACTGTACAGATCAGAAACGCAACGTTGTTCTGCAGTTGGAACAGAAGCATTTCACGGCAGTATGTAAACGCTGCAGTGGCGCAGTTGTTTGAGGCACTGCGCACCAAACCGGAAGTTCCCCCGTTCGAATCACGATGATGTCATTGGAATTTTTCATTGACATGATCCTTCTGGCCGCTCTATGGCCCTGGGGCCGACTCAACCTCAAACAGAAGTGAGTACAGGCTAATGTGCACAATGTATTTAGTTGCGTAAAGATAATCTTGACGAAAGAAATATTTCAGTGAGTTCATTCTCTTTTCTAGGACCATTTATTCTGATGTGCTTACACGTGCCTACAGTAATGTTAGCTGTTTAGTTAACGGCGTTAACTGTTAAGGTGGTGTCCTGCACTTCATAAAGCAGGGCGTTTGATGCGAGAACTCATGCATATTTGACGATGCTTTAATGTTAGTGACGTTCCGCCTAGAGATTGTGTGATGAATTTGCAACGAAGTTACGTAGAAACTGCTTCTGTGTTGACCTTTAAGCCATCAGTACTTTTGTGAGCATCTTGCACGAAAGACTGGACTTGTCAGTTTTACAGGTGGTGTTTTCTTGTTCTTAATTCTTTTGTTTTGTTTGTTACAGGTAAGAATATCCGACATGAGGCGCTAAAATCTGAAGGAACAGCAGCTCTGGAGGTCTGTCCCTTAAAGTAGCAAGACTGAAGAATGCCCCCTTTTAACTGTTCCTTCCGCAAATTAACACTCAGTTACCATTTTCCTGATAACGTGAGTACCCATTTTATCTACAAACGATCTCTTAGAAGGAATAAAGAGGCATATTTTTAGACATATTTGTACACTTTGTACACTACTGACTGAGTTTAGCATTTTACAGTCATTTATATTTATTGTTGACCCTATTTGGCGCTGTTACCAACGTTTTGAAACAGGTTTCTGCCTTCTTCTTTGGTGTTGATATGAGCAACGTAAGAAGGGTTGAAGGTAACATTCCACGCGGTGTAGATTCAACATTGCTTGAGAAAACGTTAATGTGAATACACTGCGGTTTTAGGCAGGTTACTCCGAAAGTTTGGTAAATTTCTACACGACTGTACGGTATCAGATACCACAAGACAATTTTCCATGTGTTAATGCGCGTGGGTTAGGCGGTGAATCCGTCACTGTTTCATATGCTTTACAGCTGAACGCGGAGGGTGACCCATTAGTCTATAACCATTGGGATTGTTGGATTTTTGACACAGCTGTCAAAAATACGCGTAATATATCTCGCACTGAGCATAACGCAAGAGTGGGAACATTTTTGCCAGTCCAGGAGAAGGGCTGGAATTGTTTGTGATGTGATGTCACTGCATGCATTGATAATTCGCTCTTATAAATTCCGTAGATTCAGCCTTATGCTATATTGTGTATATTTAATCTCGTTACGCCTTCAGACCAATTCTGCCCACGTGTCTGTCCGGTAACTTTACCCGAGGGTTGCCAGATCGAACCTGTGCCATGCAGCAGTGTGTTCTTACTGAAGTATTTCTCAGTTTTACTCTGCGTTTTTTGCCTGAAAAGTGCACCAGCCGACACCGTAATGACGAAGTAAGCTATTAGAATTGCAGATGGGTAGAGTAGGCTTGTGTATGAACCATGTGTTAGTACTTGTTATTAGTGATGTTAGATATCCTGATTTTATTACCGGAGTGTCAGTTGGTTAGTTGTAGAGGTAACAGAGCTGCTGCCCAAACAGTCTTAAACTTCTGCTTGTGTGTTTTGAGTCGCGTGTGAGCGAATGGTGGAGTGCTGAAGGACATGACGTTGAAAACGTATAATAATGACATGGGGTGACGCATTACAACTGGAGCTTCAGGACCATCTGACACCCTTGCAACCTTTCATTCTGTTAGTGGACTAGAATAACCCGCTGTGCCTTTTATTTGGCACTGGACACGTCTAAAAATTGTGACAGCAGTTTGAATTTAAATTGTTACATTGTTTTAATGTACAGTTACGTGAAGCACGGTGTTGTGATGTTATTTATGTTTCATTTGCATGGCACAGTGAGAGCTTCAACTGTTTATGCAAATTTTAATATTTTTTTAAAGTGATCACAGATGTGTATTTTGTTGACAGTGATTGCGTTTGTGCGACTCAGTCACTGCTATTAAAAATAGACTAAAGAATTTTATTGATAATTACAATCAGCTCAACATGTTTCGGGCGATAATTTCGCCCATCCTCAGAGCACTAGACTGTGTTTACAGCTTGTGGTATAATGCACCGGCGATGCTGTCTGCTGGTGATTATACCACAAGCTGTAAACACAGTCTAGTGCTCCTGAGGATGGGCGAAATTATCACCCGAAACATGTTGAGCTGATTGTAATTATCAATAAAATTTGTTATTGTTACATCTAGTTGGCTGTTTATATTATTGTATCAGTGATGCACGGTCACACAAACATCAAATATACTAAAAATTTAGTTCGTATTGAGGGATCGAGTAATCGTCGTCTTACGTCTAGTGTGATTAAAAATGATTAAGATAGCTTCCTAATTCTGTATCGGAGACGAAGTGTAGGCGCTTATAATGTGTGCGCGAAGCGTGAGTCTTCTGTTTCTGTAAAGCTTTAAAGTTTCCCTCAGAATTTCCCTGTCTCTCCCTCTATCAGTCATAGAAATCAATTCAAAATTGCTATCCTGAATTCAGATTAATCCCTTCCGAAAATATCAAACCCCGACTCCAGAATTTGCATAATACTACCGCTCTGCTATTAGACATGAGCACATGTAGATGATACAGGGGTACGTTGGCGGGGTAGGGGGTGGAATTAATACTCCCACCGCATGAAATTTATTACCATCCTCTAATCTTCGAGATATTCTTCCCAGTCGCGAACTGCTTACTTCATTTTTTAATCATATTGTAATTTGTTTCTGTGGATTTAGGGTGAATCACGCAGCCTGAGTTCTCAATTATAAGTTGAGTGAGTAAATCAGGCGCCTTGTATGGAAAGCGAAGCGAGCCCGAATAGCTCCGTATACACGGTGAGTGGGGTCTGGACCAGACAGTATGGGCAATGGTGGAGATTTTTCACCACGACTTCCTGACCGACTCTTAGCTCCACACAGCCACAAGTCGAGTGTGTAAAGTTAAAGGTAAAGATCACTCTAGAACAGTCCAAAAAGGCCAAGAGCGGGAGTAGAGGTATATCTCTACTCTTTCTTTAACCTCGACGTTAGTTGCAGGTGGGTGGTCAACGCCACTTCCCGACCGCTTTACCCCCGGGAGAGACCCGGTACCCATTATAGAGGAGGCTGAATGGGCCCCACGACCGGTCTGGACGGGCTCGTCCTCCACCGGAATTTGATCCCCGGACTGTCCAGCCCGTAGCGAGTCGCTATACCCTTACGCTAACCCGTCCTAGTCGAGTGGGTACCTGGAGTTTTATTCTGGCGGGTATGTGGTCAGAGCGTGAAGCTAACCAAGCCAACTTTGTGTTGAATTTAGGGATGAATGGATATGTAGTTTCACCCCTCCCCACATATGTATTCATGGCTCGTAAAAAGAGGGACAGCTTTACAATTTACCGGAAGTTCGTTACTGTGTTCACATGAGCCCGAGAGTTGTTCTTATCCTGCGCCTGGTGGCAGAGCCATTTAGCATTCATTATGGAGATGAAAACGGTATTCGCTCTTTGTGTTTCAAAGCCTCACAGGAGGGAACTGCTTAGAAAACGTAGGTGGGTGTAGGTGTGGGGTTGATATACCATCTAAGGAACATACTGAATGAGATTTATTTGGTTCATTATAGAGCCTGGCTATTGCTGATTGGTTCTTGTGAAAGCAAGGGATTCCTGACTAGGTGCCAACTGTGACGTTCGGAAAAGAAACTCTGTTCCATGAAGACAGTCGCTTTATATTTCTTCCCTTGACATTTTGCTTTCGACTGTGAGTTCTCAGGCTTTCTCGGCCGGAACGTAAATTTTAGAAGTAAGCTTCACGACTGGGTCCAGTTTTGAATCAATAAAGTATTTTCTTTTAATTATTTGACTGTGGTATACAAGTTTTTAAATATAACTAACACCAAGAAAATAGTTATTTGTACTAAATGGTAATATTAAAATTTAACCCGTAATTCGTTTATTAGCTGGCAGCATACAATGGTTTTGCCGAAGGACGAATGTAATTAATTTAGCGGTATGTAAATGTGAACCTTGACCTTGCACGCACATTAAATGTGCTGCAAAGTGTGATCATGTTTTTGTAGGCTGTACATGTCAGGATAGTGGGCGATGGAAATTGGAGGCGAAAGTCGCGGAATCGGGACCAATTGAGAGCCATAGTAGAAGAGGTCAATGTTGATTATTGACTGTTGGGCCAGTGAAAGAAGAAGGAGAAGGAGGAGGAGGAGAAAGAGAAGAAGGAGGAGGAGAAGGAAGAGAAGAAGAAGAAGAAGAAGAGTTATCTTAAATAATGCTGTGGTTGCAGTCGACTTGGACGACTAATTTTTGTTATGGCATGTGTTCAGATTCGTGTTTCACACAAGTACCTCATCAGAAATGATAGCTAAACTTCCAGATACTCGTACTTATTTTTTTTTTTGTTTTGATCCAGAACACAATGAACGTGTTTGAAAATTGTGTTGCAGTGGCTTATTGGTTTGGTTCTCGGTGAGCTCTTCTTGAAGGCCAGCAGTTCTGGAATGTCGTTAGCGAGAACTTTGACGTCAATGCCAAATTGGTTGGGCACCCAACTGTATTTTACCACACCCTCCAGAATGTAGCAGTCGAAGTTAATTTTTGAATCTTCCAAATGTTCCACATTTACATCTTTTACTTCAAGTAGTTCGGGATTTCCTTCTTTCAGAAGAAAGTTTAATGCCTGGCAAGAAGCAATCTTGTGTATTTCCATTTTCTTCTTCCTAAATTTTAGTTTTCTTTGAACGCCTTCGAGTACTTTATTAGCCCAGTCACTGTCATATCACTGCCTTGTGTTGAATTATTCAACTGACTGATTTCATGATATATTTTAAGGATTTATTCATTTAGTAGTCTGTCTTACGACAGGTCCAAAGCCTCATCCAAAGCAAGCTGTTCACATAGTGCGATTTAGAGCTTCCTCCTTCAAATGAGATTATCCTTTCCTTTCCTCAAGGACATCAGTAGCTTCCTACATCTTCTCTTTCGTCTTCCCGTCACTTCTATCCACCCTTTTATCTTTCCTTCAATAACCTGTTGTAGAAGGCACTTTCTACGCAAAAAGTGACCAATCCAGTTAGCCTTTCGTTTAATTGTTTCATGTAGATTTGAAAGATTAGGCTAGTTCTATTAACCACTATGAACTCGAGAACCTTTGAGCTAGTGGATGATGTTTCCAGATAAGAGGTTTTCGACCTCATTACATAATACCACAACGCATATAAGGACATTTCCTAATGACAGTCACCTGAACTCAGGATGAAATAGTAAATGCATGTATTCAGAGTCAGTATCTGAACACATGTGGCTAAAATTCTTGTTGCTTTATGACCTTGGGTTTCTAAAATTTACAACTTAGATGAAATTTTTTTCACGATATGGAATTCCTCCAGCAGCCACCTAAGTCCTCCCTATGAAAGAGGCAATTAAAAATTTTTCCGTCACTCTGGCACAGAAGTTTTGGCATAATCCAAAGATGCCGGTAGGGGCGCTGGAGGCGAGATGCCGGGCGCGCAGCACCTGCACGTTCGTGGTATTTTGATATTGGGCGTTTATTCAATCAAACAAAAAACTACAAAAATAAAACTTAATTAAACACAATGCCTAAAGGTTTTAGTCGATAGATTAGGAATTTAAATTGAACGACATCTTTGTTACTGAAAATTAATGTGGTCATTTTACATAGAGATAATGTGCACCACCTTGCAAAAAATCCTTGCCCGGCGCTGTTGACGGTGTATCATAAGCCCAATTCCTTGAAAAAGAGTCAACGTTTTAAAAACAAAATCTTCCCCAATTGTAGTGGCGGTCACCGGCAGTAAAAACAAATCCATTTTGCATATAGGAGCACCCTGGAATCACGTAGGGTACATATGCTGTGAAGTATGTATTATCACTCTTCAGCTGTCAAATCAGCGCATTTTATACCATTAAACCTGGTCATAAAACTCGCTTGTGTAAGAGGCAATATTAATTTATCAAAGAGTATCATGCCGGCCCATCCTAAATGGCGGGTCTGTTTTTGAGTCGCGAACCATAGGTTAAAACCCTAACTCTAGCTTATCACGCGCGATGATGCGCAGCAGTAATGAATCAGTTTAGGTTTAACTCGTAATCGAAATCTCTCGGCAGATCAATATGTTTCTGTTGTTCTGTTGCCTTGCATCTTCTAATGATCGCTGCTCGTTAAATCAGAATCAACACGGAATTTTACCTGTATTTATTTCTTCAATTTTCGTATACCTCCCATATTTTAGGGTGCACAAACAGATGAAAATCATGCACAAATAAAAAAAAACCACGGATTTAATTACATTCACACTGTGCTATTTTTGACACATATTCTTTGGGGGAGGGGGCATACATTTTTCGCTCAGAAATTAAGTCCAATTAAAACAGTCGTGGTGGCAGTTATATGTGAATGCGATTTATCCTTCAAAGCACAGTGGTTACTTTACGTATTAGCTGGTTTAACATCCAGGAAGTCTTCATTTTGACGAAGGTGTGTATTTACTTGTTTTATTGTTACTGTTGTGTAGGGCTCTGACGGTGGTATGCGACACCTGCTTTCGTTGACTTTGTGTACTTTTTCCATCGGATGTGTTAAGATTTAACACTCTACTTTCTGCTTTTCGGTGACAGAGTCTAATCCGTGTTCTATCCCAGTGTAAATAATCTTGTCCCCGAAGTGTATTGTTTTAAATTTTAATACATACGATAGAAAAAGTCCACAAAGTCAATGAATTCAGATGTTTTGCATTTTAGTCAGAATAACTATTATTTGCCTACACAGAATTATCTGATTGATCTTGTAATGGAGACTGAGTGTGTTTACTGTGAAGTAGCAACTGAAAATTTTAATATTATTTTGATTAACTTTAGACTTAATTAAGGGGGATGAAACAGGCTCCATGACAGTGGCTGATGCAGTTAGCAGCTGCTGATGCAGGCCTGCCTAAACACATTTTTCAGAACAGACAAAAGACAAATGAGCAATATAGCAGTCACTCGTAAACTGTGAAGGGAGAGTCACTAAGAAATTCTGCTATGTCATGCATATTGTCAGTTGCCCTGTCCGGGTTTCGAATAGGGTTGACTTCATGTTTGTTGTTACAGTTACTCCCTGAATCCTCTTTATATTCCCAATAAAATACCCCCACCCCTAAAAACTCTTTGAATGTTACAGCTTTACATTCCAACTTGCGCATCTGTACCCTTCATGGCCGACATAGCGGAAAGTGTTGTATATTTTCCTCTGCTCCACATTCTGTGGCGTTCGAGAAGGTTGTGATGAACTGTGTATGATTGCCGCGCGTGTTGTTGCCTAGTTTCGTCATTCATAAAGAGCGGAGCTGTAATGATTGAAGTCACCGTGTCTATGTGTCTGTGTCATTGTCCTCTTCTGAACAAAGTGGCTGACTTCATGAGCTGTGGTACGAATGTGTGACACTGTACACACATCGCCATGACAGCTGTTCTGTTGCGTATGTCTGCTATGGACAGAGGGGCAGTGGGACGGGTTTTGCTTCGAATACCTTGGCTTTCCTCTGTCATTGTAATTGCGCAAGTGCTGTCTACTCATATTTCATTCATTCATCTACTACTGACGCAGTATAATTGTGCAATTGAAAGGGTCATCAAATAAAACACTTGCCTATCTCTCTCTCTCTCTCTCTCTGTCTAGATCTAAAGCCACGCACGTATTCCCTCTTCGTAAATATTCCAGTCTGAGTGTCTGTTGCTACCATAAACGTCCCCTGCATACGTACGTTTCTCTTCCCTTCTCCAATGCAAACATCGGATACTAAATTTGCGAATTTTGTAGCCATACTTACACGCTGTGTGTGTGTGTTCATGGAGTTATCTGATCCGGGAACATTCCCGATCGCTAACATTATTTTGTTATTGTGATATGTTTATGCTATTTGCGTACCTGAAGTACTCCGAGCGCCTGGACTAGAAGCTGGTTAACCAAACTTGCACTCTCACGGCTGTTGGTAGGTAAAAGCACAGACTTCGATCACAACACTAAACAGGTCTTGCTTCGCGAACTGCTCGAGGAGAACTGCTGTGTATATGAGCGTGAAACTTTCATCTCAGCCGCGAGAAACACTATAGACTGAGAGTGGATTATTTCTGTAATTAATTATTCTGTTGGGATATGTTAATCTGTCCGATGCAGCTGAGATCATTGTGGATAAGTGAATTTCATTTTTTTCAAGCTGGACATTTTTCGACTTAACTTGAAGTCTTCTTCAAGGTCTTCACTTAATGCAAAAAAAAATTAATTACGCTAGTTAATGAACTACATTGATTATTTGTTCTCTTGAATTTAAGAGGCTTGTCCTTCTCCTTGTTAAATCATTAAAATATTAAGAAATTTTAGATTAAAAAGTTGTGTTTTTGCGTTGAAAGTTTTTTTTTATTAACTCCAAGTAGTTACTGCAGTGGATCCTGTTCTGTGTAATCCTTCTTTGGTTTTGTAAGCATTCGGGCTTAAAAAGTGGATATTATTTTATCAGCGTTGCTGTCAGTTGCATTAGACTGATTAAAACGTATTACCTCATAGATTTAGGTTGTTGAGGACAAAGCACGGGGGGAGAATATTTGGAACTAAGAGAGGGAAATGACAGGAAGATGGGGAGAATTGTATAATGAATATACACTGATGCCAGTACGTATAGACATACTTCGACCGCAGTAAGGATAATTTTGTTTTGCATGCAAAAACAAAGGCTATGAAGATTACAGATGTACGTACCCTCCTCTGTGGACCATAATCTCTTATGTCAACCTTTTGCTAATGCAGAAGAAAAAAATTAAAATAAATTTGATTTATTCTGGCCACATCAAACAGCAGACAAAAATGGTCTCGAATAATTTGTTTTATTAGGTGCAATACACGTATAGAACCCCTGATGCTAATTTTTCTACTTGGTTTCGTTTGCAAGATAAGAGGAAAGCCTGGAGAGAAGAGACGGTTTGAAAGACCTGGAGGTACATGCGAGAATAATACTAAAATGATCTTAAGACTAGATTTATGTGGTTGAGGATAGGGGCACGCTGTGGGACCTTGTGAATGTGTACTGGACATTCAACAAATTGCGCTGAATTTATTGAGTGATTGAGGAACTGTCAGCTTCTCAATGATGCTGTCCATTGAGTTAATTAGTTTGCAGTGTAGAAGAGAGAAAGGTCACTTCTCGAAATAGTCTTGAGCAGAGGCCAGAAATGTTTCAGAACAGAACGATAAAGAAAAGGGGAGGTTGGACGGTATCTAAACAACCATTTCAGTTTAACTGTTTATCCGTTAGTAGGCGAGGCACGTGGCACACAAGGTACAGAATATAATTGCATACTTGGTTTGGTTGAAAGGCCTGATCGGTGACCGACCCGGGATTCGAACCAGACATCTTCACAGTATCGTTACCGCCACACTAAGCTATAAAAAGAGGGGAAGTTTTTCTTTTCTACGCCATGAGTACATGTAGGGTGTGAAGAGGAATAGCTCCACTTATTCTTAATCTCGACATTTGATGTGAGTGGTTAACTTCATGGCCCGGACGCTTACCCATTCATGACGAGTGTGGATGGGCCCCACAGCCGGCGTGAACATTTTCGAGAAGAGAAAAATCTCTTGCTCTTACCGGGATTCGAACGCCGGTTCGTTCAACCCGTAGCCCTCCTAGCTGTGACGTATACGGCTGTTCGGACTACAACGTTGTGGCGTTGTGATTGTTCAAATAGAGGAATTGTGAAGGTATGGGCTTTTATGCGATGTTTAATGGAAACCATCAATTCGCTAAAATGTATGAAAGACACACGGGAACAAACAGAACAGCGTAGGAGGTGGTTTTAGGTTATGTTTTTCTGGAATCAAACTAAAAGCACATTATTTCCACGGACTGCTGAATTTTCCATACAAACACCGGTATAAATATTGAAACTGATTGCTTATTCACCCAAAACAATGATCATGGTTGCCTGCACACGCACCTTTCATTTCAGTGGTATGGAACCAGTATTTATTAACAGTAAGGGCATCCCGTACATTGTTTCTGAATCCACTGGCTTCAGCCAGCAGCTCTCCAGTTAAAACCTGCCTGTTGAATTTAATCATTATGGGCCAGCGTGCAAAGCAAAGGGAAAATGTAATCCTATCTATGGTTCAGTCTTGTGTGAACTAATGATCGATGTATTAAAAATCGATACTTTTGTTTCAGGTGGTTGTTTCTACATATGCTGTCATTTTCACATATGTACGATCCGATCTGATGTAAAACGATCTGAATATGAAACTGTAATCCGTACCTGATATTCGAATGACATATTTATTTTATCTAACAACGATTTACAGTTGCATGGATTGGATAATGTCGAATGGAAGGACGAAGAAATTGGAATAATGTTGAAGAAAGCGGCCAGTCGTGAGACGTGCCTAGTACGTAATGGACGGTTTTCGCAAAAGCAATTTTTTCCTCCAAGGTTTAACTATTCGGTCGCGGTTTGTTTAAAAATACTGTCCGGTGTTCAGGTCAGTGTTTCCAAAAGTGTGCTTCGCAGATCTGGGGAAACCTAATCTAATGAAGAATTTAGTTATCGCAGAATTTATGAGTAAGTGGTATGTCGTTAAGAGAGAAAGGAGTTTAATTAATTTCGGTAAATTGTACAGTCATATTTACGAAACCCCCTGTAGAGAAATAGACACAAAAAAATTAAGACAATGAAATTCCTGAAGCTGTAATTTGTGACTTTAAGGAGGGCATCACGAAGTGCTCTGACGAACTAACTAACAAACCGACTAGTACACGTCATCACAACTCCAATAAATATTTGCTGTGCTGACGTGTACTAGTCAATTTGTTATTTAGTGCAATTTGTGAATTAAACAGTGACCGTGAACCTTAGCTAGGGGGGATGAATTCAGATCATTTAAACTACCTTTCTTGTCTTCGTAGTTGCACCGTTCATGTTGATAATATTAAGTTCTTTATTTGTCCAACTAATGCGCACAATTCTTATAAAATTGTTAAACTGTTAAAATCATTTAAAATTATAATGCTTGCTCCAACATGTTTCGATTTACATGAACCATCATCAGGGAGCTCTCAGCCTGTGTTTCGCCAAAGTTACAATGTTGATATCGGTTACGTATATCGTTATTTGAAGTTATCGGTACTGTGGCTGCATATTTTGTTCAGTCTGCAGTGAAGGGACTGTCGTTAATATTTAGAGTAAAATTAAATTTAAGAAGATCAACATATAAAACTATCAAGTATAAGCAATAAATTGGACTTACCCTGTTATGCGTGTGGATCGTGTGACGCACTGGTTCAGACAACACTGACCTCCCTAACATGAAGATGGACCCCTGCGCATTCGCCCTAAAAGGGCAGAAGGAATTCGTTCCTTGTGTGTGTTCTTCTTTACTCTGAGAATGTTCAGGAACTAAGCCATCTGTATGGAGTAAGGACGTGTTAGGAACGGCAGATTTCTTTATTGGAGCAGCGAATGTGGCGTGTATTGGAAATAGGTTTACATTTATTTCTCTGGATTTCCCATGGGGCCCACTTCGCTGTTTTATCAGTAGGATTCTTCGCGTGCGCAAGAGAAATAATTCCCTTTTGATTGAATTTCTCCGTACAGGGTGTGAAAGCAGCGGTTCTGTCTGTAGCACAACTGTTATTATTGATGCTGCATTAGTTCTTTTGGATACGGTTACGCAAAGGAAAACTTCAGGACTTACACGGCTCATTTAGCAATGTTGAAGGCAAAGTTGTGACTGTGCTTAATTAACCACCCCGCTATGGTGCGGGGAGTCGAGGTATTAGTTTTTCTTTTTTGGGGGAGGAGGGGGCTTTGGACTAGATGGAGGTGAGCGTCATACCCATTACAGATAATGATAGATAAAAAAAAACGAATGGAGAATGTGGAGTATTTCAGATATTTGGATAGTCAGACAACAGATGATATAAGAGGTACATGGGAAATTAAGTCCAGGATCCCGTGACAAAAGCAGCATTCAACAAGAAGACTCATTTCACCAGTAATTGGGATTTAAATTTAAGGACGAAACCAGTGAAATGCCACATTTGGAGCATAGCTTTTTATGGTGCTGAAACTTGGACACTTCGGGAAGTAGATCAGAAGTAACTGGAAGGTACTTCTAATCTACTTCCCGAAGTGGAGGATGGAGAAGATCATGTGAAAAATGAAGAAGTGTTACGTGGTGTCGAGGAGGAGAGGAATATCCTACAAGCCATAAATAGAGGCAATGCTAATTGGATTGATCAAATCTTGCGTAGAAATTGCCTGAAACACGTTACTGATTGAATTATAGAGGACAGAAGTGACAGGAACACGAGGAAGAAGACGTAAGCGGCTACTGGATGACCTTAAGGGAAAGAGAGGGTACTGGAAATTGAAAAAGGAAACACTAGATCGCACTCTGTGGGGAACTCGTTTTGGAAGAGGCTATGGACCCGTCGTAAGACTGACTGCACACTGATGACGTGTCCATATTTTGATGGAATTCATCCCGTTGTACTTATAATAAATGGATGGCAATTTGTATGGACCGTCAAAATCAACAATTCGTTGCATTCGGCAATGCTAAACTGTGCTACATGTTTCGGTCTATACGATCATCTTAAGCATAAATGTACATAATTTAAGAAAAAAACTGAATACATTAAAGTTATGTTTACATTTGCGACATCTCGCAAAATATATAATTATCATAACATATTAACCATATTAAAAATAAGAAACAACGTAGCACGGTTTTAATAACAAGAAGATACACAAAATAAAATACCTAATACTCCGCTGTTATGATAATTGTACATTTTACCATATCTCGCAAATTCCAACATATTTTAATGTACATCGCTTGTTTTTTCTTAAATTATGTACATTTTTGCCTGAAGATGGTCGTATAGACCGAAACATGTAGTATTGTTCTGCATTGTTGAATACAACGAATTGTTGACTCTGACGGTAAATTCAAATTACTATTGGTGTGTCCCCTTGTAATTTTTATATCAAATCGGATGTTCATAAGACATACATGGGGCACCATGTGTTTCTCATGGAGCTGAGCGGTCAGCTGCCCAAAGTATCGCTTGTTAAGAATACTAAATGGGTCCCACCGTGGGTCTTGGACGGACTGTAGAGGAGAGAAATACTTCAGGATTCCGGTCGTTGGGATGTAATACTGCATCTTTTGCTATTGGTTCCCTGAATTTCGAAGGATCCTAGTGCCTTCATCTTCAAAGATAGTATGGTCCTTATAGGTCATGGAATGCTCAGTTACACGCCTTTCAAAACCTAAAAACACTCACAAAAAATACTGGGTCCAGTCGTATGTAGCATCCTGATTCCTCGATTGTGGAGCCAATTGCCTGATCACCGACCGAGTGAGCTATCTCGCCTAATGCTGGTCATTGTTATTGTAGTGAAATCGAGTAGTTTACGATGGGATGGACATATAGGTCGTGTGGAAAGCAACAAATTGTGATACCCAGGACGTGATATAATACTCTTGAATATGCATGAGACAATTTCACGATGGTTTTGTGTCTTCGCACAGGGTTTCGGCCACCCCTCGTGGTCAGTGTTGGACGGCCTCCTGACGTAATTGTCTAATTACCTTGTGGCAACAGCAGACAGGAAACTGTTGGTCTGTTTACCTCTCGGTTATAGCGTATGTTTAGCGCCTACCTTCAAGGAAACTGATCCGTGTTATTCTTGGCAAAGAACTGCAGAAGAGGCCAGTAGTTCCTTAATAGAACCCGGAAATTGAACACCGCTCGATTTAGAGAGATTCTGTCAAAAATATATTACTGTTTACTTAGTAAACCATGTAAGATTATCTCACAACTTCCGTTTTGGTTCTCATTGCTTCTTAGCATTGCCTACCTTCCTGTCTAAGCAGATAATCAAGCAGACTATTATGATGTAACTGAATAACTAAATGACTTACAAACTGTTCTCAAACATAACATACTAATAACGCAATAAAACAACCAGCTATGGAGTTAGTTAAAGCGTTATTTAAAACGTAATATACTGACGTAATGTGAAATGTATTTAGGTAGGTCTGAAAGTTCCTGATGAAGACGTGTTAGTGACGTCACAACATGTAACGGACTTCTCTTCCGTAATCTTGGTTATAGTAACAAAACGTTTCGGATGATAGTGTTACTTCCTTCGTCAGGTAAAAATTATGAAAACTGTTCCGTTGATATTTTTGGTTGTGATTTAATTAGAATCCAATAGAACGAAAAAATTGGCTTTTTATTTTCACTTGATGGCGAAAGCAGAGCGGGACTCCGAAATCTTCTGTCACTGAAGAAAGACCGTGCAAAAGTTCGGTATACAAAATGTTACCTAAATTGTGGCAGCGAGTCATAAGGCCATAGTAAGTGGCTTCTGCCTGGACATCCAAAGAAATGTTCCATTCCCGATATGGGCAAGAGATTTGTCTTATCGCCAGAGCCACCTGAGACCGGCTATGGAGTCCACCCCGCCTTCCATTCGATCCATAACGATGGCTTCTTCCGTGAGGGTAAAAAGGCCGGGGCATGAGGCTGACCACTTACGCCAATCTGATGCCGGGGTTAAGAATGATTACGGCTGTATCTCTACAGCGTGCACTCGAACATCTTGATATTTATGTTTAGGGGTACGAGGTCATGACTTGGTCTCTCGACCGCCTTTGACCTTAGGCTACTTGGTAATCAAAATGTTAAGGAGGTTTTCATTGTGTTGAGAAAATATGTAAATTAAGTCCGGGGACAATTAAAAAAAATTATCAAAACTTTTTCTAATAATAATAATAATAATGGTAACAGTAGCAGTAGCAGTATTAATAGTAGTTCCATATTTTGTTACTCATAACGGGATAAAGAGTGGCTTTCGATTCATTGATGTGTTCTCGAATGCTTATTTTGATTTTGTATGTTGACATCATGTAGTCTGGTAGATGGCTACGAACATTCGCTGCCTCCATATTCAGGTTCCCCCACCTACCAGACTGCACGGTTGTAACCCACAAGATCCCAGTAGGGTTGTACACCGCCGTGAAAACCCCAAATTTCGAGAGTCCTTTCTTCCGTAGCGTGTCGCAGAGAACAGTACATTTTGCCAAACTCGTGTTTATTTACGTATGTACGGTGTTTCCAGAGGTTCCGGGTTAGAGTAATCGGTGTAGTGACTGGACTGCGGGCTGAACGGTCGAAGCTTCTTATCCCTCCAGCAACAAGACAATTCTCTAGGAAAAAGGTATGTAGTCAAGCACAACTTAATCACTGAGGCATGCATATAGCTAGCCCCTAAGTTCCCTAGACAACCTGATGATGGCCAATACAGGCCGAAACATGTAGTTGTTTCCATCACAGTCATTAAATACACCTCAGTGATTAAGTTGTGCTTGACTACATACCTTTTTCCTAGTTTCACATACACAACGGGGATGACACACTTCCTAAGACAATTCTCTCTTCTATAAATCGTCCAGAATTGCTCTGGGGCCCGCCGATCTTCTTATTCACAGTGTGCCGTTTTATTTGCCAGGGTAAAGCGTTCGAGGCGTCATATTGACCACCCATTTCCATCTATGCCGTGTTTAAGAATGAGTTGAGCTATACCTTTACTCTTCCTGGATCCCTTCATAAATTGGATAGGGAAAATTTTAGATTGGCCCTGTTACCAGCGCATTTAACTGCATTGGCAATAATTTACATTGTGTAATATCGAATGGTTAGGCAATATTAATTAGGAAGGACTTGAAAGGAAGTAATCGAGGTTAATTTACCTTACTTTCCTGGAATTTGTCTGTGGAGACTGGAAAAAACAAAGAAAAACCTCAGAAGAGCTGGTCATCTGACCAATATTTGAACCCAGGATCTTCAGAATACGGAGCGTCGCTGATACACACTGATCGGCTACATTCCGTAAGTTCCTGTTGGCCAGTTGATTCTGCACAACTTTCATTCTGGGATTGAAATGGCCGGAGCTTGTATCTGGCCGGTCATCTGGATCCACTTTTGAATATGGAAGTCTAAAGCCATTCTTCCTGTAAAATTCCATGCTGCGGTGCTTAGACATTGAGATAGCTTTGCGTTTAGGTTTGATACGAGGAAAGAGTGTGGCAAGATGATTTGTGTGAGACTGTTTTTTGAGCCGCCTTTTGGATCTTACATGCAGCGCTTCGTCTGCTGTAGCAGTCAGATAAAGTCATTAGATTTTTAAGTGCTCACTGCTTTGGCAGAAGAATAAACCTTGCAGCAATAAAACTACAAAGAACTGAACAGAAGAATTAGAGCTGCATCAAAGATTGGAACTTCTTTAGCTTTGCTGCTGTTATAAAGCCATAAGGCCGGTGCATTGTACTTATACTGCAGAACACCATGTCGAGGAACTGTCTCAGTTTAGTTACGTCATAAACATCGTCCTGTCATTTGGCAAAATTAACAGATCTTAGGGAGAAATGTGTTTTGAGGATAGGTGGATTGAATGGCTTAGGTTCGTATTCAAGGGCTTTCGTATTAGCGGTGTTGAAACTACGGGTTCTGCTACTGGAGAGGTAGATTATTAGTAAGTTGGATCATAAGCAAAGAGCTTCCTATTAGGGGCGTTGGACCTTTGGGTTCTGCTACCGGAGAGTTTGTTAATTAGTAAGATGGACCTTAAGGCAAAACGTTTTCGTATAAGGGGCGTTGAACCTTTGGGTTCTGCTACCGGGGATTTATTTAATTAGTAAGGTGGATCTTAAGCAAAAAAAAAAACTTTCGTATTACGGGCGTTGGACCATCGAGTTCTGATATCGGAGATTTGGTTAATTATTAAGTTGGAACTTAAGCAAAAACTTTCTTATTGGGAATGTTGGCCCTTCGGATTCTGCTACTGGAGAGTTAGTTAATTAGTAAGTTGGACCTTAGGTAGAAAGCTGTCGTATTTGGGGCGTTGGACCTTTGGGTCCTGCTACCGGAGAGTTGGTTAAATAAGTTTCATCCTTAAGCAGATAGTAAGAAATGGAGATGGTGTAGGGTTGCGGCGAGTGGCGGGTTTTGGTATTGGGGGTGTGAGAATTAAGTGTACCTGGAATGATGACATTGGTGATGGGGGTGTCAGTGACGGTGGTGGTGAGAATAATAATAATAATAATAAACATAATGTGACAAGACTGATGATACAATATGCAGCTTCGTAATATTCATTTAGCATTAGGCGACTAGGAATATTACACAATTGGCACAGCTTATAGCGCGCGTGCGAGATAAGTGTAGTGGGTACAAAGCTTAAGTCAAGCGGTCCACAGGGAAAGTCACTTGTCAGATTTAGGAGTAACTGTGAGGGGGACCACTAAATGCATCTGCAAGAATTTACTTCACATGACGTAGGGAAGATTCTAGTCGCCAGCTGCTCTGAAAGCGGCAGTGAAATATCAGATGCCGTAAAAAAGAATTAGATTATTACCATTTAAAAAATCTCCTCCTCCTCCTACTACTACTACTACTATTAATACCACTACCACCACTACTACTACTACTACTGCTACTACTACCACTACCACTACTACTACTGCTACTACTACCACTACTACTACTACTACTACTATTAATACCACCACCACTACTACCACTACTACTACTACTACTACTAATACCACCACCACTAC
>Ga0136643_10005140_pt1 | contig 18332 bp, 11 predicted proteins | sample TergutLab28metaG_FD_96883 | JGI IMG/M metagenome (GOLD analysis project Ga0136643, IMG submission 96883) | Labiotermes labralis P1 segment gut microbial communities from Petit-Saut dam, French Guiana - Lab288 P1 (version 3) (version 3) | ecosystem: Host-associated > Arthropoda: Insects >...
AGTAGATAGGCCTTTAATTTAGTTTTAAATTGTTTAAAGTCATTAGAAAGCCTTTTAATATGAGATGGTAGATGGTTGTAGATTCGGCTTCCAGAGTAAAGAACTCCTTTTTGCACAAGTGTTAGATTTGTAGTGGGCACATGTAAGTTGTAGTTAAAACAAGTATCTATATCATGGATTTCAGAATCGAATAGAAACAGATCTCTATACCTGACTACAAATATGAGCAACGAAAATATATATTGAGATGGAAGAGTCAGTATTTGCAGTTGAGGTATAACACTTCTGCTTACTTCTAGAATCTATATTGCATCTTGTCTTTGTGTAACACAGTAGCAGAAAACCTTGAAGGATATGTAACATGAAAAATTGTGATGAAATCTGAGTGGCATTAAAAACAATATTTTGATTGGACTCTTGTCATAACGAAATATTCACAGTGCATGTGTTGTCAGATCAATCACAGCAGTTAGATGCCCTAGTGAATTAGACAGCAAGCTCAAGCAGACGTTTATAGGAAATTCACTGTGCCAGTTCTATCAAGACCCAAGTCTTTTGGCAATACTTAAATAATGGAATGTATACTAAAACTGCAAAATATTCTTCTGTAGATTTAGGATAGAAATTTTGCTTTTATCTACTGAAACTGTAAGAAGTATATGCAGATTAATGCAAGCTGAAGTGAGTACCCAACAACATGGCGTAGCTGCATGCATCCACCACCTACGCCCAACATTTTACAGTCATAAATGTAAATTCGAGAAGTGAACTAAACTTGCCCAGGACTCAATTCCTTCAGTTACATTTCCTATGCTTCTGTTAGAAACACCAATAATAATCATGAAATTCAGAAAAAATGCTAATGACTACACACTCAATCCCAGCAATTTAATTATGTGTGAAAATCATCCAAGTATTTTCCTTTTCAGCATGACACCCTTGCATAACACAATGAAATTCTGAATCATGATTTCTCATACTAGTAACAGCAAATCTGACATTTTCCTTCAAATTAAAACCTGGCCCTTAGGCCTACTTAGCCTCTTGTAAGACACACACCAGGTCTCTCTTCTGTGGATAAAGTGGCTGAGGCATGGCATTAACCACATCCCCTTCTAGCACACAGAATGAGTATGGATGCAGCTAAACTTCTGCCTCCCATCAGTGCCTTTTTGTCATGCTAAAAGGCAGCCTTCCTTTCAATTAATGAAAAACATACAACAAAAAATTTCTTGGAGAGTATTTTGGTGACTAAATTTTCATTGAAAAATTTGCTTTATAACTACAACATTCATCAGAGTTTCATGAAATTCAGTATGGACATGCTTTACAAAACATTATCAAGAAAGCATGTGTTTGGTGAATATAGACTCAGTGACAGCCATACTTTACATGGGCATGTAAATGAATTTATACCTATACTTCTCACATTCCACAACTGACTGGTGAACTATGGTACACAAAATTTTCACATAATGACATTCACTTTAAGGTCCATGAGAATTAGTGCAGTGAACGTCATACTTTACATATGAATATAAACAAAATTTTGCACATATCCACATTATTCATCCAATTTGGATACAATTTGGTGCAGCAGACTTCCACTGTAATAAAGTAAGTTATGCCAACTATTGTGAATATTAGCTCAGTGAAGGCTGGGTGGGCATAAATGAAACTACCTGTACTTCCCACTTTGACCAATTTGGGTGAAATTTGATATACATAAAATACACATAATATTGCTTGCATTTCTGAGTTTTAAAAATATTTGCACAAGATAGGCCATACTGTTCATTGTACTGTCAGACCTACATGACATTTTGAAAGCGATGAACACTTCAGTATTCTGAGTACAACACAGAACACACCATTTGCATTCACATAGTCATTGTAACAATGGCAAGCTGAAATAGATCAGAGGACAGTGGCTTATAATTCATGTAACTTAGTAGTTTGCAGAGCTTACCTCAGCACTTGCAACAGTATATTTATCCTTTCCTTCATAGTTTGTAGACTCAATTGTGTGCTTGTACTGATCAGACATGTACAGTCGTCTCCTTACCATATCCAGAGCCAGTCCACTTATATTCACGGAACGGAAACTTCCCAAGTGCTTTCTGTTTCTTCCAGCCAGATCAGTATGAAATACATCAGATGTGGGCATATTAAAATTCCAGTTTGATACCTCTGCCCAAAACAAATACCTGGAATCATGTACATATTCTAATGACATTTGTGGTTTATTTCACAAAAAGCTGTCAAAACTGGATTTGTCAAGTGTCAAACTTTTAGCTCAAGATAACAAAATGAAGGACAATCATAATATATAGTCTGAACATGCAGCAAGAATGAAATGACTTAAATTGTTCATTTATGGACAAACAGGGGATAAACTACTAAAATAGATGATAAACCTGTCACAATCAATTTAGAATAAAAAGACTAAACAACCAACCCATAACCCAAACAATTCCACAGTACAGGCTCATCCTCAGCAGTTCCTAATTTTGCTGCTGGTCAAGATATTCTACACATTGTATGAAACTATAAGTTTCATTGTTTGTGTAATAAATCACTGACCCATGTCCTGTGGAACTGAATCTGGACAACCCCTATTTAAGACCCAGATTCATAATATTGTGCCATCTCTGTAAATATGTCCCTAAATATTTCTTCTTGTCAGATGCTCTAACGCATTTTGTACTAATTTCTCTTTGAAAGGTGCCAACAACAGGTACCAAGTACTTTAACACAGATATCTGCATTTTCCCTTTTTCTGAGCAGCTTAAAAGATTTGTGTTGGTAATGGAGTCCATTTGACAAAATATATGAACTTCATATTCAGATACTTCTTAAATGAAATGTATGCTTCCAGGGGTTAATTGTTTCACTCTTCAGACTACAACTGCAAAGTTATAAGATGACAAAACCTTCAATTTTTCGGATAACTCTGACTAGTAAATGTATCAGACAAATTTAAAATTAAAAAAAAATCTTGGTTTTGTTTAAACTCATAAACTGGTTTCAAGTATACACAAACTTCATTCAGAATGTTCTACAATACTTTTCTCCTAAGTCATACACTTTTTGACATCTGTAAACCGAAGTTCTGTCTCACTGTAGTCCCTTTACACATCTGATTTAAAAAAAAACTATCAGTGGTCCACGACTGGTATCAAAATCCACACTGTCCTATAAATTTTGCTGATGTATGAAGACCTATGATGAACTTCATTTTTTGTTGACATTTTTACTTTCCTTCCATGTACATACAATTGTGCTACACTGTCATACTAAATATTTCATACTTTCACATACCTAAAGAATGGTGGGTGTGAAAATAAATGTTCCTTACACTTCACAAAAAAAGGGATTTACAGTTTTAAAAATGGACATACATTATCAAATGCATGGCATTGTTGCCATTACACAAAGGTAACTTCAACAACTCACCCAGCAACAGGGTCCACTGCAAGTTTCGTCACAGTAAAGTCGTGTCCCACAGAAACCACATGTGCACAACGTTTTTTATCCAAGTTGCACACTCGTATTTTCTGGGGTGCACTCTTCTCAACATAGTACACATTTTCCGTGATCCAGTCAACAGCAATGTCCCCTGGACTTCCAATACCACTTGCATAAGCTTTTTTTCCTCCAACCAGTGACAGCCGATAAATTGTGCCAGTTACATCTACATGCAAATGTTCAAATTAAGAATTAAGATACCAGTGTTTTAAAATTAGTGCGATAACATGAAAACTTAATGGCATTACATGAAAATTTTTATTGAATTTTGTTAGTAAATTATCAAAATACTTATATTGATAAGAATTTTACCATTCAGAATAATATTAAGAACTTCAAACTGCTGTAATTCTGAGTGCTCTTAAGAAGGCTGAAGTCATTAGCAAGAGAGTTTCTTGTCCTAGACAAGCCATACTTTCACTATTATGTTCATAACAACCCACTACTGAAGTGTAATCTACGAAAGTTGTATCTAGTCCATAGTCTCACACATTTTCTTCAAAATAAGGTGAAGTTCACCCTATAACTTGACATGAAGGTCCAGAAGTGGGGTAGAATATCTCTACTCTTTCATTAACCTTGGCATTAGTTGGGAGTGGGTGATCAATTCCATGCCCTGGCTGCTTTACTCCATAAAAGAGGCTTGGTACTCATCATACAGGTGGCTGGATGGGGCCCCAGGGGTAGTCGGGAGGGGTGTGAAAAAATCTCCCCCCCCCCATTGTGATTTGATCCCTGGACCATCCAGCCCACAGTAGGTCACTATACCAACTGTGCTATCCTGGCCACTTTCTTTAGAATCCATGTTAATGTTATATTTCCCTCTATGACCAATTCTTCAAGATGGTCTTCTCTTTCCTGATTTTCTGATTAATTCTGCAAGCATTTCCCTCTCTCCCAGATGTGCTACATACATAACTCATCTCACCCTCCTTCATTAACTGCCCTTGTATTATGAATATCTGGTGAAGTGTACAAATCATGACAGTTGCACTATGTTCTTTCTCCTATTACTATTCGAAGTTCAAACATGCTCCTCAGCCTTCTCTGTTCTCATACAACCCCAACAAATGCTCCTCAGCCCTCAGATCTCACACATACCTAATATATGCTCCTCATTTTTCTATTAATGTGAGAAATATTTTACCCAAGGAAAACAAAAGATAAAATTACATGTACAGAGCTGTTTGTATTTCAGTTGAATAAAAGACTGTACAAAATATCCTGGATTGCTAGCTGTAATTCCCCATATTTTGCTTTCATTTGATTTCTTCATGATTGGTCTTTCAGTTTGTTGCAGTCCTTGCCTAACAAATGAACTGCCACATTTTCAAAAGTGTAGTTGGGAGTTCTTTTTTGCATTCACTTCTAACCTCCTAATATCTAAACAAACATGTTTCTCTACATGGTGTTCATGTTTTCTAAAACCTTTAGTACAGAGAAGAAAGTAATATGTTCCACTGAATTTCCTCCTAATTATCTTGTACTGTACCTTCCTAATGGCATATATATGTATCCTTCCTCTATGCCCCACATGCTTTATGCCTTTTTTGTAAAACCCCTTGCCAATATACACCACGTTTTAATTTATGGCCTATCATTTCCACTTCTAAGCCCTGTGGCTGGCTGTGCTGTATTACATTAACCCCTACCCATTCCATTATTTCTTATGAGAATATTGTTCTTCATTTATGCCTTTTTCAAGTACATTTGCAGAATTATGAACTGTGACTGGTAGCTTCACCATATCTGTCTGTGTCTGTCTGTCCATCCATCCATCCATCTGCATGGAACAATTCTGCTTCCATTGGACAGTTTTTCATGACATTTGATAGTTCAGAATTTTTTGAAAATCTGCCAAGAAAACTCAAGTTCCATCAAAATCTGACAAGAATAATGGGTCCAATACATGAAGAGCTATATAAATTTATGGTAGCTCATTAAATTCTTCTTAAAATGAGAAATGTTTCAGACAAAATTTGTAAAGAAAACCAAACATTTTATGATCAATAACATTTTCCCTAATACTGTGTCATTTATGAGATAATGTGGAAAAATATGGTACAACCAGACAGGCCACAGATAACAAAATATGGTGCATGCACAATGCATGCTGGATAACTAAGTCCAAAGACACATGTTCAGAATATCTGGTACATCATACTTTTCCAGGGAAATAATGGTTACACAAACACACTTCAATGTTACATTTGTAAATACATTGCTGGTCTTGTTTGATTCATATCCACTTTTTCAGGAACACAACTGTGGCATAAAACAAGGGCTTGGTGTGTTATGGCACAGTATAAAAAGCAATGACTAAGAAGCTCAAATTGGCCAAACCAATTATAAAATTGTTACCTGCACTCCAGTACACATTTTGTAATGCTGAATCCACATCCAGTCCTGTAACATCGATTTCAGCGTCAGGGTACAAGACATCTGTGAAGCGGAGTTCACGTGACACTTTCCTGATCTGATGTCCCGCCGAAAATATAAACTGCATTGCTTCTCCTGTGGAAATAAAGTGCCTTAATTTGTAACTGAATAATAAAAAATTAAAAATTAAAGAATACCACAGAAGTACACAAATTTCGAAATTCTGTTTAGGAGAAAAATAATGTTATTGATAGTTCAGCAAATTCCTGTTTCTATGAATAAATACTGAAATACACCAAAGTTTATTAAACTTTTAGAACGTGAATTATAAGTATTCTTAAAATGTGTAATACCATACATAGTGGCATATAAGATACCACATTTGTTGCAAAAGTACACCCCAAATTTTCAATTACAATTTCAATTTTTGGGCCTTATTTACCAGATAGCAGTAGGAAGTGTTTTTGAAAATAAAATTGATCTGGACAGATTTTCAGTTATGGTTAATTCTGTCGTGCTGTACCACCACACAACAATTAATTATCATCTGTACATTAATTACATGCAACAGATAGAAAATTATGGTGGAAGTTCAGTGATGTATATTGCTTATTCAATGTTTGGTAGCATCTAGGACTTTAAGGTTCACAAATTATGGTCTTTGTATAAGATGACCTTTAGTACAGGGAGACTAATATAAGAAAATACAACTGTTCATACAGCCACATCTTGTATTGATCCAGTACCATCCTTTACATTGCAACAACACTAACTTACCAACTGCTTTACAAGATACACGATCTGGCCGAAGCTGAAACCCAGAGTCACAAGCACAGGAGAAACTTCCACGTGTATTATTGCACACCTGAGCACACACATCATTGTCTGCACATTCATCTATATCTGCACAATTTATTCCATCATTCTTTAAGATGTAACCTTCTGAACAATCACACTTTGGACCCCGAGGTGTGGGAAAACAAATGTCTTTGCATGGTGATATTATACCGCATGATGTTCCTGTTGATAAATCAAATGAAGACAAACTTCAATACAAACGACCAGATGCCCAAAAATTTCCATCTGATCTCCCCCTTCTTTTTAGTTACACATGCAGAATTACATTATAGTACTGCAACTGGAAGAACATGCTTTTACCAAACATCTGATAAATTCTCTTGGTGTTATGTTGATGTCTATTGGGATGATTGGATTACGATATTAAGAAAAAGTAGGAACAGTGTCATGGTAAATCACCATGAAATGTGAAACCCACTGCACCTAATTCAGGAAAAAAACTTTTCCAAATGCATGTCTTTGTTTCCGTCTAGAATGGTTTCTCCAGCAGCAAAATTAAACAAAATAAATAAATAAATCAATCAATTAATATGGATATATGTACATACATATACGTGCATGCACACATGTAAGCACATGTATGCACATGCGTGCACGCACACACACACACACACACACACACACACACAGAGTAAAGACAATTTCATAAGCAACCAAATGTAGAATTAAGATTTTGAATCTACCAATTATCAGTAGCCTGACAATTTCAATGTAACAACTTCTGTCAAAAGGATAACAAGTCTGCAGTATATGTATCAAGAATCCAAGTGATGTCTGTTATGCTGTACAATATTATTCAAAAAGTCAGATTACAATATGGAACAAGAGGATAAACTAATACATCAACAACAACCAAGACAGAACCAAAAATCTTATTTTGCTTTCAGTCTGTCAAATCAAACTTCCCACTTTCATACAAAAATTTAAAGAATATTTACTATGAATTCATAAATTACAGAAAAAATTATACCACATTACAAAGGTGCATGACTATTTATTTATATATGCTGTCTGTAACATAAGTTATTACTTTTATTTTACTTTATTCAGAACAGTGTAAACAGCTATGCATTCAACTGTATTTCACATTGTACTTACCACACCGACCATGTTCATCTGAACCATCAGTACAGTCTTCTAACTTGTTGCATACGTAAGACATTGAAATACATTCTCCATTATTGCAAGTGTACTCCAAACATGGCACAGCAGCACCTATAAAATGATTAAATATGTACACTGCTTGTCTATATTACCATATGATTCCCAACAAATATTCGTTAATATTTACCATTTGTGGTGTATGCATTGTGACAAATGGATTCATCCTCATCTGAATCATCACCACAGTCATTCATTTGATCACATACCCAATCAAGCGGTATGCATTTTTCATTGCGACACTGAAATTCAGTTTGCTCACACATTTTACAGTCTTTCTCATCGTCTCCTAGTGGACATTCCATTGAAATATTACACCTGGAACAGACATAGTTAAAGTTTATACAGCTATTTAACTTGCATTCAGGTAAATTAACTTACACATTTACAATAGCAAATGGGATTCTTGCTTTCTCTTCTGTGAACAATTCAATGTAGTGTTGTACACATCTTCATTTGGCAACCCCTTGTGTTATCTACAATAACAGTACTTCACACTGTTAACAAGTTGTGTTGACAATGTGAAGTACTACATCAGCAATGCACAAGCTTCACATTCTGCTACTGACGTTGGTTTAACCATTCACATACAAAGAGTTAAATCTGAACTCTTACTTAGCTGTCAATGGAACACAGACACTTCTATTCCCAAATAGACTGCAAGTGAATTCATCACGATTACAGGGCTTGGAAGATGTATAAGTTTCTGGAAATTTACAAGGCTCTTCATCTGACATGTCTCCACAATCATCCACATGGTTACAGAGAAGGGTACTATCAATGCAGCGACCATTGGTACAGGAAAACGCCCCAGTTCCACATGTCACAGGAGCTGGAATAACAATTCTTATTTAAGCTGCTGTAAATATGTTCAAGAAAAATTTTCAGGTAATCAAAATCATGAAAAGTTTCCCCTTATGTGGGACTTACACCTATTTAATACATCTGTGGCACTGATTTTCCTAACAATATCAATGTTATATTACACGAGGTTACATAATTGAACAAACATCATATACATAGATGAGCAATAACAGACATCAAAACAACTGGTTTAAATAAATTCTTCACTCTTGTGTTTGTGAATTGTTGACAGATGTTTAATGACAGCCTATCCATTCCATCTCCACACTGACTTTCAACCCAGAAGAGTGAAGACCTTATTTACACTGTACTAGAAGCCCAAATGTTTAAACAAATTTCATCATCCATGTCTCATAACAAATAAATGTGGCATTTACATTAAATAATAGAAATGGTGGATTCTAAAGGGGCTGTGACTTCCTTATTTATACTAGCAGTATTTCTCCAGAAGTCTTTCAATTTACTGGTTGTACCTGCAGCCAAACTGATTTCTCGGTGTCCCATAAGGACTATAATGTAAAAACGTGCATCAGTGAAATAAACACAATGACAACGCAATTTCCCACTGAAATGTCTGAAGGAATTTTTGCTAGTTATGTGTAATATCATGAAAAGACTGTGTCATTACATTCATATGGGTTAAATATTTACTGCTACTTCCATAATAATATTGATTTTATTACCCTAAAAGCAATAGCCTCCCCCCCCCATTAGCCTGTTTTCTCACATAACACATGCACCCAAAGAGATTCTGAACAGTTGTAAGATTTTCTTTATTGCAGTGGTGGTGTTGTCCACATGTCCAAGTGTCTGAAAGCAAATAGTTTGTCTTCAGCAAAATGATTTTTTTCCAGATCAGAGGCATAACACCACCGATAATTCACGTTAATTAATCTCTTTTTGTTAGTTATGGTCACATGATATTACCATAGGCATACTAAGTACTGAGAACCTTGTCAACAGTTTTGATTCTTTAATACACTGGTGAAATTTTGTTATTTAAACAGTGAATGAAAAATAACAAACTTAATAACACTCAATGTTAGGCACTTAAAACATTTTTTTTATGCTGCATGCGTGAGTCCTCCCAAAACTTGCAGCATAATATTGAGTAACTTACCACAATTAATTTCATCTGAATTATCTACACAGTCCATTTGTCCGTCACACACCCACTTCTTGTGAATACACTGACCAATATTGCATCTAAACTGATCAGAATTACAAGTAACTGCAAAAGAAATTAAAATATCAGATTATGTTAAGACTAGAAATAAAGTTTATTATAAAATATATAATATTTTATTTTATATAATTACATATTGTACTTGTTGTTTTGTATATTTATTGTATGCTTGCGGCTTATTTAATAATATTGTCAGGTACAGACCATCACATGGTAGGATGATTTATGGATAATCAGTTGCAAAGTACATGACAGAAGTATTTGCAACTTGCATTCTAATTTGATGGACTATATAAATATTTGCCTGGACTGAGGGAAACACAACATTGGTAAATAACATAGAGACATGATTTGAACCTGGGACTCACCAAAGAACATTCAGTAACTAGTGTTAACTTTCATACCTTCACCACAGTTTTCTTCATCTGATCCATCTTTACAGTCTTCAGAACCATCACAATGCCAGACCTTCAAAATGCATTCACCAGATGTGCACGTAAACTGAAAATCTGATATATCACTGAACTAAGTAATGCAGTCATACTGTTTATTGCTTTGGTTTCCAGTAAACATTTTCCACCAACAATGTTGGTATTTAAGATTTATATATATTTCATATGATAAGGCAGAATAAAATTAAAGATCTTACCAATAACAGTGTAAAATGACATTTGACATACCTTGGTTGCATTCTTCTGGATGGCAATCCATTTCATCAGTTCCATCCAAACAGTCCCTGTCACCATTACATCTTTTACCAATTGAAATGCACTGTCCACTTGCACAAGCAAACTGGCTATCTGAACATACACCGGACTCACAGTTCACTTCATCTTCACCATCATCCGGGCAATCACGGTTTCCATCACACCTACAGAAACAGTCATTATGTTAGTGGCACACTGCTTTCATTATGATAAAATGTATATAAACCCTCATTCTGATCAAAAGTTCTACACAAATTCTACATAAATCCCCATTACAAATTTTAGGTGTTTACTTCAACCCACACAATGAAGGTTCACACAGTCACAATAGATGTGCTAAGGGCAAGTACCGCACAGGTTCACACTAGTGCAGTGTCATAAAAGAAGCACGTTTTCTTCCCCCACATGGTGCAATAGCCTCTAGTGGATTAAGGCCTCCTCATTATCAAGGCTTCCCAATCACTCTCGGATACACTACAATTGGTAGGACACCTCTGGATGAGTGATAAGTCTGACGCAGAGACCTCTACCTGACAACACACAACACTCACAAGAGACACGTATCTATGCCCTCAGCAGGATTCGAACCCGCAATTCCAGCAAACCAGCAGTTGCACACCCACACCTTAGAATGCGCGGCCACTGGGATCAGCAAAAGGAAGAAAATACATTTTTAAAATTCCCAAACAAGTTACCTGATCCAAATATCATAGTTAATAGAATTAAAGGCTTATATTATACTTCAACTTGAAGATTCCTACCAAACACATTGAACAAACCCTAACTTGATTATCTTCTGCATAAATTAGTATTAGAAAATTTGCCACTTCCAAATATACTATCACCAACTCATAAGCCATTCACTTTAGTTTCTAGATAACTGTGACAGTTTTAAGTTCCAAGAAAAATAAAATTACTCTATGAGACAGCAAGAGGAATCAGTTTTCACTATTACTTCTGCTCATGATGTTAGCCACAACAAAATGTGCAAGATGTACCTCATTGTTCCAGGAATGCAAAGGTTCGCAGCTTCGCATTTGAACATATCTCCACGACAATGGACACGTGTAGAACATGTTCTGTTGTGAGACAACACCAGTCCAACTGGGCATAAACATACCTGCAAAATTTTCATTTGTAAGTATTTGAAGGAGAATTCACTAAGGGCTATGTTCCATTCTAAAAAATAACAACATTTCATACCACTTCAGAAAATGGGGTTTTCTACAAAGCCCTACACTTTGCCAAGCAGGGATGGGTAATAATAATCCTCCAGGATATAATGCTACCAGCCAGATTTTAACTGGGTACTCAGCAAGTGATACTGTTACAAATGAAAAATGTTTACATCCTTGTAATATGGACCTTAAATATTCTAGTAGAAAGTACTTATGTGAAGTTAGTTAGCATTATTTATTTTTTAAAATTATTGACAAGTTCCTGAAATAAAGTGATATATATATATGAATGTCTAGCACTTGTATTTCTGGAAATGCTTCTGTTGTTGCATCAAAATTCTGATTTATAAATTTAGGTTTTTGTATGATAAATACAAGAACAGGTTACATAGAAACAAGCTTCATAATTTTGGCATGTGTATACTCGTATATCAGCTGTTTATTTACTGTTATGCATTCAGACACAACACTAACAGCACAGTCTTGCAGATGATCAGTACACCTTATGTTGGGCTCTAAGAATATCCGATTAGGTTCTGTGTTTGGTCTTCCTCTTGCAGTGGACTGAGTATTATTTCCTTGCACTCATTACCAAGAAGTTTTGAAACAAAAAGTGATAGAAAATTTTTGAATGTCTATTTCATTAACTATGGGATGATTAAAATGATGTGCATACTCAATATAGCTATACCAAAGAGGTGAAAAATAAATTTCAATTTGAAAAACACCACCTTTGCAGCTAACCAGATCAGCTGAAAAATTAGGCATATTGTCCAGCTTAGCAAAATCAGAATAGCTCAAAATCAAGAGGTATTTCAGCAATTCAACATGGTGATGCAATCTTGAATAGGGGGTCACCAGCACAATGTGACATCTGATAAATAATGAATGCAGACATTTGTAGCATAACTTGCAAGAGAAAAATGGGGCAGACCTTGAAAGATGTCTCCATATCACTGTCTACAGCTTATTTAAGAAAACTGTTATACAGTCAACTATTACACATTGCCAATTTCAAAATTCCCTGTCTTGCTACAGAATAAAACTGCAAATTAATTTTTTTTTTTTTTTAACTTACTGCACGTTTGAGAACTGCTGCACAAATATGGCTGCATCCTCCATTATTTTTCTGACAAGGATGATCCACCTTGGCCTTGACCTTACGTGCTGCTACCAATTTCAAGCTCAATTCACCAGTACCTAAAATAAAGTAGTTCTGTAAATACAAAGTGCCAACACCATCACTGATCAAAATGTTACAGTGTAGTATAAATACCAATGAACAATAATGTGGTATTGATTATTTTTGTATACATACTCTTTCCATAATAAATGATCTTCTTTTTGTATGATGCATTAATTTCTGACCAGTATCAACAAAACTCAGTGTGCACACAGATATTTCCTGAAAATGCACACACAACCTAGCATAAACATTTATCCTCCTCCACATACTATTCTGTTCTCTTTGAGAGGACAAGATGTTTTCCTTTCTTCAGTCAACAATTATGAATGCAGTCTTTACGAAATAATAGAAAAGAACACCTTATTTGTACAATATATCCATCTATTCATCTGTCTGTGCACCTCACACAGTGCACCATTTGCAGTCTTACTATGTTCATGTCAACTGTTTCATAAATATGGCATTCTTTTTCCATATATCAAAAAGCAGTTGTAAGTATTATTTTTTTAAAGTTGACCATTCCATGAATTTTCAGATCAACATACTCATTTTATTGCACCAACTAAATGCAAAGTATTAATTACATATGAATATTAAGCACTTTTCTTACTTTTGCTTTGTATAAATCATTTTAAACTATATAAGAAATGTTTCAATCATATTTTAACCATAAATTTTTAGAAGTTGTTTAAGTTGTACATTTTATGCCTAATTTATAACTACATGGAAGTTACTACTGACTGTAGAAATTTGTAAATAACAGCTTATCATTGGTAACTTGTTTACAACTTGACATACTGCGCTACCTGAAGACTGTACGCTTGTAAGGAAACATGTTGGAGATAAGTCTTTAATATTCATTAGTCTATAATACTGTGCATTTAGTTTGTGTAATAAATTCAGTAAGAAGTTTCTTTTTCTATTTATTATTCAGACCAGCAAAAGCATTTGTTGGTCCAGAAAACAAACTGTACAAGATGCACAGTACATGCATCAAAATAGTAGAAGCTCAACAAACAAGATTGCATAACATTTATTTTTTATTTTTTGTTACTCCTAATCCCTCTCTTCCTACAACCCATAATCTGGATCTCTGTGGATCATCATACTTTTTTCCTGCACTAATTATAATATCCACTTTAACACATTTTCCTGCAAATAATTCATTCAATGAAATTTATTTCTCCAGATCACCATTTATTAAAAAATTTAGAACATTTTAAAGGGGTTTTCAATTACTGTAGTAAAAGTGAAGGTCAGTAATAAAAGGACACTTCAAACTTCCCAGTATGGTGGAAAATTGGGAATCACGGTTCTTATACTGATGCAGTCAAGAATTATTACAATAGAGTAGGATTCTTTTAATCCATCACCCATGGGAATGGACAGGTGCTGGATTGTGAAATATTCTGGGTTACCAAACAGTACCTATACCGACTTAAGTTCTTACAGGTAATTTTCTGTGACTTCTCCTACATGTGAGTTGCACAACTAATTTGAGGCGAAATTGATTTCCTGTTTCCTTCAGCTGCTGATTTAGGGGTGTCAGAGTGCCTTTCTATTGTTGTCTGGAGTGTCTTCAGTTTCTACCAGCATTGCTGAAGGACAAGATAACTGTGGATCAAGAGTCTTTATAACTGAAGAAATTGACTCAGTAAAATAAAAGGGGTCAGGAGATATCACAATGCTTGATATATAGACAACCTTATAGGCCTTTTGGGGGACTTTCAGACTTCGGCCCTATTCTCCTCAACCAACAAACCATTAGGATATCCAAAGTATTAGCATCTGGGTTAAAGAAATTCTACTGTACTCACTAAAAAACATTCGTTTCATTCGATTATGACTGTATTTGTTGACCCAATAAACATAAGGTTCTTCTGGCCTCGTCCAATAAATATCAAAGGAAAGTGATGAAATATCATACAGTGTACCAAGTTGTTCTCTGAACGGATGTCTGTGCATACCTGTTAGAAAAAAAAATGTAAAAACACCACATACTGAAACTACTGAACATTACATGCTCAAATCTCATGTTAGCAATCATATCTTGCACCCATGCAAATAAAGTTTTATTTAAAGTTTAGGTTATTTAACACCATCACTTTTGCTAGGGTGCTCATTAAGACACCAGCTAAATTGCCTACTCAAGCTACAGTAATAGAGTGCAATGACAACTCTTAGATGGTTACTGGTGCACTTGCAGTATCTGTCTTATATACCCCTCAGAATTATTGAATGTGCATTATACACAGGTCCCACAATGTTCCTTGGCACTCAGGGTGCACCAAACACCAACTTTCACATGAAAATTGAAATATGCAGATGATAATTTCCTCTTCTCCAGCATCTCTTTTGGGTTCTCAGGTGTTCATGTTAATGAAACCAAGGCTTGTCTTAAAAAACAAACTTTGGATAAAATTTGCCATCATTAACTCACTAAAGACACCAGTTACAGAAATTACCGGATAACATGGATTTGACCTGCATGACTGCATTTTCAGTAACTCTGTAGAAATTCTCACACCATATGACAGTTCCATTTCTTATTCAAGGTAACTGAAAGAGGGTTATGAGGCAACCCTTCAAGTAAATGTGTGACAATGTCCACTGACGTCCTGGTTTCCTATCTATTAGCATAACAGTATAGTTGTCACCTTATTGTGGAATATTCTTAACAGTGTGTCTGTGGGTAAATTAAACCCAAAAGGTTTTCTTCCGATTTTTCAGACACTTCCTAGTGTATACATAATTCACATGAGATTTGTATAGTATTCTTGTTACTCTACTGTCCCCTTACATGTTTCCAGCATGCAGAGAAGCTTGTAAGAACCAAAAGTTGTACATTCTATTAAATCATACAACTCAAAAATTTCTGTAACTAGTAAATTCGGTCACTTTACAATGGAAAAGTTCCCTTTCTTTCAGCTGAGGCTCAAATTTTTATGCATATGCACTGACAAATAGGTTTCTAAAAAACAATGGAAAGTATATTTTTTTATGTATTGTGTTCTTACCATCCACTCCTGCACTAGCAATCTTATCTGCAGCAAATGAATCTGTCCAGAAGATCCTGTGCAAGTCCTCATCATAATGCAGTGAGAGGAACTCTCTATGCAAACCACCCTCAACTACATGGATACGACCCCCTTTACCATCCATATTCAGACGATCAATGTGACTTCCACTGCTTTTAAGATAATCACCAGAGAATGCTACAAACATTACTCTGAAACATTAAAGAAAAACATCTAAAGCCAGTTTCTCTACTGATGGAAAGTTTAAGGTTCTCAACAAATATTTATAATATCTGGGGATTTAAAACTTTTTTTTTCTGCATCCATAGGTATAACCTGATGTAAGTTTCTATACTTGAACATAGGAACAAATATCTTCTAGATGTAACTATGCTAGGCTAGAAAAATGAGTTGCCAAATCAAAATTTATAAGGTCAAAAACGTACAGTAGTCCCTGTCCATGATACGAAGACATGTGGAGTTCTGCTAATTAACCTCAACACCAAATGGATAATAGTGGTCAACTTCACACTCCGGCCGCTTTATCCCCCAGGAAGAAACCCATTGTCCATTGAATAGGAGACAATTAAAAATTTTACTTAAGTTTTATAACCCAAATTAAGTGGCAGGGTTAACAGCTAACACAGCATATAGATATTTCTGGGTTTACAGAATATGTAGTCTTGCAGGCAGTTACAAGTGTTATGGAGGAAAAACTTGCCTCTTTCTTCAGGGTACTTTAGGAATCTTCTATACCTGAAGATGGAAGTAGCATATTCGTCCAAAATGTGTATAACAGCATACAATACTACATGGTGTCATAACTCAAAAACTACAATTTAAAACTCTGCTGCCATCAAAACTCAAAGTATCACCGCTTTATCATTCGTTACAAGTTAAACAACAAAATTGTTTTAAAAGTTTTTAAATCTTATCACCAAATTATATTTCTTGATTGAAGTAACTAATGATGAAAAATTACACATTAGTAATTGGTTTATTACTCTTCCTAAACAAAGAATTTTTACACCAGTAATTTTCCTTGGATTGTTCATAATCTTCTTCTGCGCAAACTGGAAGATGATTTTTCTCCTTTTATTTCCTTTCTATCAACAACTTGGAATTACAGCAGCCCCAGTAGTTCTCACATTGCTCTTCACATTGACCCCTCCCCTCAACCAAAAAAAAACTTTCTTTTAACTACACCCACTCCCACACACACGCACACATGCACATAATTACGGTAAATTACCCTTCAGCTGGTACAAGAGCAATATCAACAGGAGTTTCTCCTTCCCAAAGGTGAAGCAACACAGTAGTTGCTTGTGTAGTGAGGCTCATTATTTCCACAGTTCCTCTTTCAGCATTGCACCAGTACAAATTATTCCCCAAATAATCTGAAAGTAAGATTAGAACAAATTTGTAACATACAAAATATACATTAAAAAGAATCACTGTTGAAATTACAGCAGCAAAAATTGCCCACTTGCATTCCTATGAATAGAGAGCCTCACAAATTTGCTGGCCTTACTGCTTTTGAGTTTTATGTCTATTTTATCCTTTGCATATTTTCATATACATTTTTCACCAAAACAAAAGAACTTTTATTTTTAAAACTTACATAAGGTGTCTATCATATAATAGTCTTATATTAGTATGGATTACTTTCAGACAGAAAGTGATATGAATCTCGTGATTCTAGTCTGACAAGTCAATTCCATTGTAACTACATTTTATCTAACAAGAACACTTCCAGGAAATCAGATCACAAAACTGCTTTTGGGACTGGATATTTTGCTAGTTTAGGTGATCAGGTTGCCAAAATTTATGGGTCTTATAAGCCTAGATACAATTACAGTTAACTACTACACAGACCACACAACAGTAATAACTGATTCTTAATGGATTAAAAAACAGCAACAGATATTTGTACACCTAGACAAAGGCTGCAATATCAAGAATAGATTTTTAACACATTTCACGATTTTCTATTTTTAATTTAACTGCAAAAATACCAACATGATATATCTGTAATATGGTTATCATATGTCTGCTTATGTATATCAGTCACCTGGTACTTTAAAACAAACTGAAAAATGCAACATCTCATGAGTATTACTGCTTAAATATATTATGTTTTAATAAGTTTTAAGTTGATGTGTGAACTCCTTTATGATGTCAAGTTATATGCCGAAACATGTGAGAAAAATGAAAGATTGTAATGGTGTGTGTATCACAAATGCATTTAGTTGGTTTTATAAATGAACA
>Ga0136643_10005141_pt1 | contig 18331 bp, 11 predicted proteins | sample TergutLab28metaG_FD_96883 | JGI IMG/M metagenome (GOLD analysis project Ga0136643, IMG submission 96883) | Labiotermes labralis P1 segment gut microbial communities from Petit-Saut dam, French Guiana - Lab288 P1 (version 3) (version 3) | ecosystem: Host-associated > Arthropoda: Insects >...
ATGATGGGCATAGTATTGCCCGAAACATGTTGAGCCTATAAGAAGTACAATAAAATAATAAGTGGCATCTGGTTGGTTTTTATTCTTCAGTTATCGCAATGATGCACGGTCCAATAAACATAAAATGTACTTTGTTTTTAAAATTGTGTAATAAATGTGCCTGGTGATGGTTGTAATGAATCGAAACGGGTAGCGTATTGGTGTAAATACTTTAAATTGTTGTATCTGACAGCATACTTCTTCTGTATTTTAACATGATGAACACAACGGGATGAATCATGCTGAAACTTATCATTTCTCCACAGTGATTGTGGTAAAATCCGAAAATTGTGGGTTCGTTTGATTAAACCATGTTTTGCCCATCATCTACAACGAGAGTCGATCAGCAAATAAGTTTACAACGCACGCTATTTGCATTCTTTATTTTTGTCCATAGAATACAGCTTATGCTTAATTTTACTGCTGTTTCGCTACTGTTCCACTCAGTCCCCGCCATCATTGGGGCGTTTATCAAATCGCGGGAGGGACTTTTGCGTTCCATGTTGTTATTTGTCCGTGTCCTGTGTGGCCAACCGTCGTTTCAAAACTCTTTCCAACTTGCGATTCTTTTTAAGTTTTCGACTCCAGAGGAAAAACCCCTTTTAAGCTAGTGTAAGTCATAGTGCAAAAACAGGGACAGTGCTAGCGCACGTGTTAGTGTACAAGCAGAAACAGTGCTAGTGCAAGTACACAACACAACGTGAACACATTATTGTAGCAAAAACAGAGAGACGCTAATGGGTGAACTCTTAGGTTTAGTGCAAGATTAATAATTTAGGTTAGAATAAGATTGCTTATTAGTCCCTGTGACTAGATTGCAATGACATAAAGCTGTGAAAGGCTTTATATACAAAAAAATATATTTCGGATCGCTGAAAGCAGATGATAATCGCTGTATGACATTTCCTCTGATATAATTACCGCCAATAATATGTTGTTTCATGACGAACTTTAACCCCGCGTAAACGTATTTTGTGACCGATGCTGATGCGTTGGAATTAACTGGATCTGTATACTACTCTGGGCTTTGTAAGTTGTCTCTAAGCCATCCACAAGGTAACTACTGTCCCTTACTCAAGAGAATAAATTTAACCTGCACAGCCTCCATGCTGGGTTAATGGTCACAAACAAGGGGAAGTCGGCTTCGCCTAGCGCAAACCTCTGCCAAGGTCAACTGCAAACTCAGCAGCGAGTAACTATAACTCTGAGATGAGAATGATGAAAAGAGCTAGCCAGAAGTCAAACCTATCTGTTTTCTGCGCACTGGTCCACTTCCTGCAAGATACAAAGTTTCCCATGTGTTCTGTTAATCACAATATATTGAAAACCTGTGTGGGAGGTATAGCTCCACGCATTCTTGACATCGGCAGTGAAAATGGATGGATTTTAATCTTCACCTACCGGCCTTTGTATCCCCGTGAAATAGGTTATTCTGCCTGTTGTATAAGAGAAGGCTACCACACAGCCAGTCTTGAAGTTGAGAAGATAAAATATCTCTTATTTCCGGGAATCGAACACCGATTCAACAATCAAGCAGCTTGTAAGATCTTCAGCCCTTTGGTAGCTGCAGTGGGCCTCTGTATTTCCATCCGATCCCATTTCGTTGTACAAAGTCATTATTTGCTAACCACATTGGGACTGGAGAGAGAACCTTGCCTAGTTTCCTTTCAGTTTTGGGGCAATTATCGGTTAATTTATCATCTTTCTTAGCTCCTTTGTAGCGGAATGACGCGTGGGATGTTACAACAGACTACGCTCACAATTCTTGCGGTGTGTGCGTGTGCGTGTGTGTGTGTGTGTGTGTGTAGCTTATATCGATTCACAGGGATATTAAATTATGGTGCTCTCTCAGAGGCGCTGTGTGCACTGAAATTCAAATGTTATTCCACTTTGTGACGCTCGTGTAATTATACGAAAATATAATGTTGTTCAGAGGAAGTAATTATTACGAAATGTTTAAAACGTTTGTGGAACGTCTTAAGTAATTTCATTGTAGACATTGTTCAACTAAATTTATATATATATATATATATTTATGTATTTAAATTCTAGAAGCATACTTATTTGTTTCTTTGCATTCACCGCAACCAATCTACCTGCTAGGCTGCTTGTTTCAAATTTGTTATTCTTTGTGGGAATACGTACGCAGTGTGAAAAAGATGCACTGTTGTAACTTTACACCACAGAATTTCTTAAACCATCCATTACTTCTTGTAGTAGTTGGGAGAGCACAGTTGGTGCAATGAATAACCTAATCTACGATCTGGAAGAATAGGACTTTGGATTGTAGGCAGGCAGATAAGCATCTCTCCTGTCCATAATCTCTTTACTGGCTCAGGGTTCCTCCGAGCATCGTAATGGGCGAGAACTACCTGATGTTTCCGTGTTGGAGGATCGAATAGCTCATAAAGATGATAACTCGGCTGCATAAAGCGCAAAAGTGAAGAATGCGTGGACTTTACCTCCTTTAAACTGTAATTCCTCTTGACATGTAAAGGGCAAATTTTTAGGAGAGTTCGCAAAAATGCGAAAAGCGACTGTTAGCTCCGTCAAGCCTTTCGTTCGTCCATCCGCATGGAACATCTCGGCTCCCATGGAACGGCCTTTCATGAAATTTTTTTTTATTTGACGATTTTATAAACTCTGTCGAGAAAATTTAAGTGTTATTAAAATCTGATGAGAATGAAGGGTACTTTACATGAAAACTTATACACATTTATGATAATATCTCGCTGAATTATTCTTAGAATAAGAAACGTTTGAGACAAAAGTTGTATATAAAATCAAAACACACATGTTATGTTCAATAACTTTTATCCGAAGACGTGCCGTTTATGAGATAATGTGGAAAAGTGTTTTAGATGCAGACTGGTTACAATTGACAATATAACACAGCTTAGGAAAGATGCGCTTTGGATGCCGGATAACTAAGGCAAGAACACACACACACACACACACACACACACTCACACATTGTACTACTTAAGAAGGCTGTGAGCAAACGATCTTTCTTTCACTCAATTATTACACCAACCACAGCACATATATAAAATTTACACATTAAAACATTAAAAACGCTCCATGTTACGGTCTTAAGACTATCATCAGGGAGGTATATATTCCTTGCTAAAGTTACACTATAAAAAGTCACATTAATTTCGCTATTCCAGTTACGTATTGTGACAGCATGCCGTGTTGTGTAATGTTATGTTGCGAAGAGTGCCTTGCTATGGGTGTTCAGGGCACATCCATAGCAGGGCACTCTTCGCAACATAACATTACACAACACGACATGCTGCCACAACACCCAACTTGTACAACGAAATTAATCTGTGACTGTTTCTAGTGTAACTTTAGCAAGGAATATATACCTCCCTGATGATAGTCTTAAGACCGTAACATGGAGCGTTTTTAATGTTTTAATGTGTAAATTTTATAAATTTATATATCTGCAGTGGTTGATGTAATAATTGAGTAACTCGACAACATGCACGGTGTAACAGTAAAAATATATCTTTCTTTTGTTTCATTGCAACTTCGGACACTTTACCGTAAGACCTACTTACGTTTGATTGTTGCCGGCTTCTTAAACTTTGCGAAAAACATTGTTGTGCAACAGTCATTATTTTTATATAGTTTAGAGTGACGTGTAGCTCAGCAAAACACAGAGTGCATTGTTTTGTTTCCACGGCAACAGTGGTTACGCGAACGCACCCCAGTGGTACGTTACAGTATGCCGCTTACCTTGTTCACCTAGTCCCTGCCACATTTTCCACACTACAGGTATTTGTAACGTCGTGGGACGCTTTTATATCACATGCATATGAAACTCGGCTGTCCGTCGTGCCACAGACGTTTCCACTTCGCGATGATCTTTCAGTTTTTGGCCTCCAAGATTTACTTCAGCACTCGAAGCAGGTGTTAATTTTCGGTTATGAATCACCTAGCGTAATAATCGCGATCGTTGTAGCTTCTTTAGCAGCCCAATTATAAACCGTATGAGCGTAATTGGTAACCGTCTTGCTTAATGTCTCCTGCAACATTGAACTGTAATTGATTGTACCGCCAGATGCAAAAATATGAGTTCGACTGATCTGTTGTTATATTTCCATTGGTGCCATCCCTCACAGTGTGCTAGTGACGCCTATGGTTCGGCTTTTCTAATAGTTGATGCTAATGATGCATCTTCGTTCTTCTGGCTGTGCAAATGAGCACACACAAAAAAGCTGGGACTGGGCTGGAAATCTTCGGGCTTTTAAAAACTTAAGCTGTTCACTACAAAATTTTTATGCTAATTTGCTGTAATTACTCTTCTTATTTCAGAGCACGCGGTGGCCCAGTAGGTTGAGGAATTGCGCCACAAGCCGGGAGGTCGAAGGTTCGATTCCTGTTGGTGTTATTGGAATATTTCATTGACATGATCCTTCCGGCCAAACTGTGTGCCTGGGATCGACTCAGCCTCTAACAGACATGAGTTCCAGGAATATTTCCTGTGGGGTAAAGGCGGCCGGTGGGAAGAGCAGGCAAACTTACCACTTTCGTGCGCCGATTGCCTTGATACGTGTGAGCCTTAACCTCCTGGAGCCCTCAGGGATTGCTTTACCTTCTGCCGTTTTGGTCTGCACGTATACCTGTACTCGCTAATTGACAGTTGTCGTATAATGGTGGAAGCAACCTGTGGATTTGTGTGTGTTTGCAACCATGTAAAATGACTGAGTAATGAGAGTATGTTCTTCCGCGTGTTCACCTCTGACGCTTTGTTGAACAAATTTGATACTGGGACTCCATAAATCTATTGTTTCTGGCAATCTATATTTTGTTTGTCGTGGATGAAACTAAACACTTTTTAACATGATAGGTTTGTGTTTGTCTGTTAGGCGGATTATTGTAATGTTAATAGGCTACGATATTGTCGATAATAGGCCGTAATAATTTTTTTTCTTACCGCAGAAAATTCAGCTGTGTGAAAAAAAAAATGTTGATATTGTTTGTGTAGTTCAAAATACGGATATGAAACCCCGGAAATGTGTCTTCGTTTGTCATATGTGTTAAAGAGTGGATGAAATGTGGTGCAAGTGATAGGAACAAATGCTGCATTGACTTATGTATTGTCTTTAAGAAGTTAGTTGTGCCCTAAAGGGTATTATTTATTGTGTCATCAGGTACTAATTTATGTACGGGTGCTCAGTTTTCAGAATGTGGATGCTGACAAGAACGGAGATACGCAATGTATGTACTGTTGACAGAAGTGCCTTTACGTAAATTAGTACATACATTGGTATGAGTATTTCATCCCCTTCAGTAACCCTGTTTTCTGCTGCTTCGGTGAATGTGACTTTGTATCTACAATCAAGCAGCCCGTAATGTCTACACCCAGTCAAACTCGGTTATGACGTCATATTTTGCGTTTTATAAAGGATTTTTTTAACCGTTACGGTTCACAGTCAGGAATGAATTGTCGCCGGAGAATATCTGCGCTATAGAAGAGGTGATGCATAAATCGATGTCGTTATAAGTGGGTTCGACTGTACATTCTTAGCTGTGGACACACTGTGGGCTGGAGAGCGGAAGCACCTACAGTTGTGGCAGAAGAGAAAGTTAGTGGCTGTAACAGGGCAACTAATTCGCTCCGCACTATAGTATACCATGGTAAGTGTGGAGAGAAGCGCTGTTGACGTTTGCGTTTTCTTGCGTTCGATAAAAACGTATCTGCATGAAGAAAACTCTTAGTACTTTTGAAGTACGCTTGGCTAATTAAACCAGTATGTTTATCTCTTTAATTTGTTTATGTCTAGAGGCTTTCTTTCTTTCTTTCTTCTTAGTCTGACTTCTTTGTACCCACTCACTCTAGGTGTAGAGGTTATTGTTGCACCTAATCACTCTCAACGACGCACAAAGAGACACACGCGCGCACGCGTGTGCGGTAGGCCTTGCCTGGACGAAGGATCGGATCATCGCAGTAAACTCTACGTGGCCACATACAACATTCACAAAAGGTAGGCATTCATGCACCCGACGGGAATCGAGCCCGCAATCTCAGCAAGCAAGCGATAAGACAGTAGCAAAGTGCCAATTTTAGTATGAAACGATGTGCAAGTGCAATACTTTTTTGTTCTCTCAGTTTCATCTGCTGGCCTCAATTTCACATTATGTTCCGTAATATGGATAGATACTAATAGGCCTACTGTTTGTCATCAACGTGATATTTTTCAATTAGTAGTCGTATTGAATCCGTACGAAGTCTAAGAATAATGCTATGCATTCTACCAGCTGTGGTAGTGTGCTATATATTGAGAGCAATGGAAACATCTGAATTGCTTAATTAACTCTTTCAAGTCTCGACTGACAACTCTTAACAACTTTTCCCTCCAAACGGGCTAATTATTTCAATCTGCTCTTGCAGAACTAAGTAACTAATTGCTTCTCTGTAGCACACGTCATCATTGCTGATACCTGTTTCGTGCAATTAGATGTAGCGCTGTGTCACACTGTGGGCATATTTTTAGCCCATTATGTTCAGAAATGTGCTGTTGGAGAAGAATGGAGAAGACCAGTTGGATCGATCATGTGAAAAATGAGTTATTACGCGGAGTGCCTCCATGACTACATTACTTATGCAAAATTGCAGAGATTCGCTTTAAACCTGGTGGTGCATATACGCACTAGCGACTAGGTTTTGAAGTTCCAAGGCAGTACGCTGTATAGAATGGCAGCGCGGAATTTACGAGTATATACGTACTTTGTAATACCGATAACTAACGAGTAATTGCTAATAGGCACGTTAATTTTTATGTGGCTTATAAACATGTCTACAAATTAGATGTGGGGAATATTGTAATTGGTAGCAACTGGAAATACGGTACAAAGATTTGAGGTTATGTTTGGTAATTGTAACATAACCTACTAGTGTATATACATCAGTCCGCTAGTGGAAATTAAGCAGAAATTAGTGATGTGGGCTTTGTATGTAGTATCTTTTCATATAATGCATTTTTACGTAAAGCAAGAGACGTAAGTTTTTTTTTTGCGAGAACGTCTTATTGCGTCTATTGATGATCCTTTGGCAGTTACATCAGTTTTATATCAGACATTACCCACTGTAAGAAGTGTCGTTCATGACGCACGATGGTCAGGATCTTGGCAGTATTCCCGTCTATTTTACCTAACATTGGATACGTTTATTTTCGTGTGTGGTAATTTGAATCGAGTAAGAACCGATGGAAGCCTCTTTATTGTACCTTGTCCTCTGTGAGACAGGGTGGCTGACTTCAGTATACTGGTTAGCACTTACATTATCATGAAGTGCGTTCTGCAACAGTTTGTCTGTCTGTCCGGGGAGGCGCTTTTATGTTATGACCTCAGCATTATTCATGTATATGTTCCAGGCAATTTGTCACTCACATTCCGTCTACTATTCGTCTATATATACTATGTAGTTCATAAAGCAAGAATAAGCAATGCCATAAATTATAAAAAGAAACTGTAAACTAGTTGCTTTGCTTTAGAAACCGAGTTGACTTGGCTAAATGGCCTTTAACTGTTCTATCACATAATAAACAGTTCTAACCACCGTCGACACAAATGTTATTATTGCTAATATATAACTTGTCAATTAATCGAGCAACACGTTTCGACTTCATTGTCTCATCTTAATGTTGATTTAATGAGTATGAAAATGTAAACATAGAACATTATATCAGTTATACGTTGTCATGATATTTTATAATTTATACGTTTGTAATTTTTTTATTTCCGTACTTACCAGATTAACGTGAAGATAAATTACAGTCGAAACGTACTGCTAGAGAAATTTACAGGCTGTTTATTATTCGGTAATAAAAGTTTCTTCGTCGGTCTTTTATTACAGTTTATTATGGCAGATAACGCAATGGGATGCTAAGTATAAAAAAAACTCATCCTACCGGAGTTTGAATGCAGTAACAGTTATGCCAGATATGACGAATACTCGTGTCATGCCATGTGGGTTTGAAACTTGGTGTGTGTAGACAGAAATATTATAACTTAGGGGAGGTGAGGTGACGAAGTACTGCGTCCTTTAAATACTGCTAAATAACTGACATGTTTTAAATATTATTGTTAGGTTGGTTGAATGAGAAAAGTATAGGATGGATGAATTGTTTAGCACGCATCCCTTTAGTGAGAAAATGCAGTAGAGTTTAGGTGACAAATAGCCTGCGAAGGAATATGCTGGATTCAAATTAATCAAGATAGGGCCCCGGATTACATAAAATCGGATAATTCATCACAATTCTATGTGATTCTGATCTCATTTTGAATCATTCACAATTTGGTCTCTGACCATCGTCCCGTGTTGAATGTAAAAATTGCAGCAGGTGACGATGGACACCATCCAAATAGTAAACGATTTCAAAGAGGGATTTTCCTGTCCCGGTAACTATTAACTACAGAAGGAGGCCTGTCCTTATGGATCAAAATTCTCTCGGGCGGTTATCCGCGTCAATGTTAAAGGTGACCGTGATAATAGAGACGGATCGTGTTTCCGAAACCTCGATTGGCTGCTCATCGTTGATGTGGCTGATCGCGCGATAACACTTCATACACGTAGTGTGCATATTCCCTGCAAAAACGTCGAATGTTGTTGCTAGAAGGATCGACCTTATCAGACTATTTATTTGGTTGGCAGGTTCATAGTTAGAAATAGAACAGCCTCTGTTACTGTGTGTGGCCAGTTTTGCCCCTGTTACATGTGAACCACTCACGAGCTTTGTGTTGCTTAGTGAAACTCTGAATGAGTCTGACACATTCTGACATTTTTCTTGTACTATATGCAGGCCAATGTGTATATCGCTTTAGTGACACATTTGTTTGGTACCATGCGACAGAATAGCAAGCCCCACCCCATACCATCATATAAATGTACCTGAAGATAAATGTGGCATAACTCTTCCTTACGCAGAAAATGCAAATATTTCCGCGGTGCTGTGTGTAATGTGGAGCCTATTGTAACTCCTACACACATTCGCCGGAAGCCCCCATATTTTGCTGTAATCCTCGAAGTTTTATCAGATTTCACGATGTTTGTTGAGGTTCAGTTTTACCGCAGGATTTTATTTTAGCGGATTTCATGTAAGACATAACTTATGCGAGGTTGAATTTGCTCAACTTCCACGAGATGTGTGCTGGGCCATGTAGGCCGATTAAATAGTTGCCCCTGTGCTCACGAGACCATAAAGGAGCGGGGGAGGAGGATGGTTACGGTTCCACGAATTCTTAATTCTTGTTTGGAATTGTGTGGGAGGTTGGAGAGGCCTGACTCCGAAGACGAACTTCCAGCACCCTGCCTGACGGATAAAACCCGTCATTGATACATAGTCATTGACGCATCGAATCGTAGCGATATGACGCACTTTTTTCATGTTTCGAGTAAATTGCACATTGAAGCCTGTGCTAAAAAGTTGTTAGCCAGAAGTCCACGCCTTATGCGCTGCCGTGACTCCCTGTTCAGTAGAGCCTATACATCTGGCCTCCCAAACACACCTCCGCCATTTCCTTTTATACGACCCCCTCGTTTATCGTATTCCGGTTACTATATACGGTTTGGATCAGCGTCGAAGAATTTTTGACGTCTAAGACGACACGTAGGGCAGTAGTTTGTGGCTAAGACAGATTCAACTGATTCAGAATTGTGTTTGAATAGCGGTGTTGAACATTAGGATGTTAATATCGGAGTGGGTTACAGTCATATTTTAATATACCAGCAACAGGCTATTGCTGTCCTAGACACGGTGGCATTTTCAAGAGTTGTAAGGTGTATAATTTCAGGAGCAAGATGACTAACTGGCTAACTAACTTACTTACTTACTTACTCACTCACTCCATGAAGCTAACCGGTTCTCAGCTAGTCAAGAAATTCCCCGCATTTTATGGAACCGGAAAGTTCACTACCGCACTCACAAGAGTCCATCAGGAGCAAGAAGACACTATTAAAATTTTATGGATGCTTTTCTTCTGCCATTCCTTAAAATTACTATTGTCACACGACCTAAAGTTCAAAATTTTACTGAAATGCAGAGACCACTTGCGGCTGGTGATCAAGATAGCAGGGCATTGTATTAACATGATTCTTATGCAAATGGAATATGCGACATAACCACGTGACCGAGTAGGCCTATAGGTTTCAAAGGACATTGCGAACACGGTAATCAACATTTCTTTCTTAAACTGGACCTGAAGCTAATGCTGACTGTTCAATACAGACCGTATCCCGTAGAAAGTCTTCATCCACCGAGACGTCGCCTGACAGTTGCCTTGCGATAAAATAGACCCTGTGTTGTGAGTCATGTATCCAGGTGGGCGACCTGCCTGTTGCACCAGTGGTGCTGCAGTTTTCAGGCCACCATGCATGCCGCGATGGAGAACGGCAAGAAGAAATGAAGCATGAAGCACGCTGCAAAGGCTGAAGCGGGTGGAGGTGCATCAGGTTGGTTGAGCCGAAACACTGGGTCGGCATTTTCCGAAGACTATATGTGGCGAGGGAGAAGGGACTAGATCTTCTGTTACTGTCTTCAAGTATTTGGCCTGACTGCTGTATAGAAACCTGCGTCTATTATGTAGAAGATGTTTTGGGAAGAATTTACAACGCTTACGTCCTGGCAAGTGTTTCAGTTTATATTGCGCGGCAAGTAAGAGCTGCAAATTAATAATTGGGCCCCTGCACTGCCTAATGACACACTTCTGTACATAATTTGCAGTAGTAAACATTTTGACGGTGTTATATCATCACGTGTCCGAGCAATATTAAAATATCACCCCGTCTTTATGCTGATGATTGTCTCATATAAGCTATGCCTCCTACGTAATACAGGGTTATTCAAAATGTTTGTCGGGGCTTTGACAACTTGTCATACACAATACACTTGAGATAGGAGTATATATATTTTTTTATTTAATAGAAGAACACTCTACGTTTTTGTTACATACCTTACAGGTGCTCTATATGTGCACCCTTTGTGATCCTACAAACTTCAACACGATAATCGAGTTCGTTCGAACTGTTTGTAGCATGTAACAACCTTCAGTTCCGGGATACTTGCGGGAAGAGGAGGAACATAAACCTGATCCTTGACGTAACCCCGTAGAAAGAAATCACATGGGGTTGCATCTGGAGAACGAGGTGTATTGTGTGTGACAAGTTGTTAACACCCCGACAATCATTTTGAATAACCCTGTACGTAGGTCCGGTATAAACATTGCTGTCTTTTGCATCGTGACACTGCGCAGTCTCGTATGTGGTTTCATACGTTTCTGATTGTGTTCTGCTTCTTCTGCCATGATGATGGAGACAGCTGGTTCGTTCGAAACGTTCGCACACATTTGTGACCCCTTTTTGCTGTAATCCAGAAGAGTCAGTATAAATATTTACGGCTGGGAACATTAAAATTAATATTGCACGTGTCTTTATGATCCACATGCATACGAAATTCAGGGACCTTCGTCAAGAAGTGTTGGTAGTGTTGGTAGTGTTGGTAGTGTTGGTAGTGTTGGTAGTGGTGGTAGTGTTCCTCCAGCCTCACAGTTCGTGCGCCTGTCTTTTTACTGAGAGGTCTAATGGTTTCTTTTGGCATGCCGTCTGTACGAAGTTTCTTCATAAGACATGAACAGTTACGGACACGGTGATACCATTAGTACACTTTCCGTGTCAGGTAAGAAACTGGATAAATAATAGTGAGTAATGCCATTGGGCTGGAAGAGACAGATTGTGTGGTGACTTTGTGTCCCTGTCTGCAATATATATATATATATATACGTAGGTCTTCGTGTGGAAAGCCTGATATGTTTGTAAGATTTTAACCAATTTGGATTTTGGATTCGTTTGGAAAGTCTGATATGTTTTTAAGATTTTAACCGATTTGGATTTCCTGGACAGATTTTGAAAGAAGTTTCCAGTACCCAATTTCGGAAAATCCTTCCAAACGGAGCCGAGTTGATACATGCGGAAATACGGACGGACACATGACGAAGCTGATAAGCGTTTTTATTGACTCTGTGAATGCACCTACAAAACGAACGTAAAGTTGTGGCGTTTATTGTGCATGCTTCATGTTCTTGAGGTACTTTGTTCGAATCGCGGCAGTTCAGTCATTTGTACAGTTCCGTGTAGAAAAATGGGTTAATAATTGGAGCGAAACTGGAAGTACCACAGATATTCTGAAACATGTCCGACGTGTGCCCCGAGGAAAAAAAAAATCCATTTTTCAAAAAGACAAAAAAAGAAGCGACTGAGTTTGTTTAAGACAAAATATGGTAGGTACGAAATTGTTGCGTTTGTACAGTTTCGGAGAGGGGGAATGTGGTTAACCATATTGTAGTGTTTCTTTGATGGCAGATAACTTAGAATTCTTTAAGTGCATGAAATATATTTGACCTTTTAATCTTTATTATTAATCTGGAATGTCGGTACGCACTGAAATACATTTTAAGCGTCAGATTATTTCCACTTAAATTGAACATACAAATTAATAAGCTGAACGTTTTTGTTCCTAATCATGATTTCGACCATTGAGTTTTGCCTTCTTCCGGGGATGTATTATGACTGCGACAGTCGGACTGATGTAATTAACTGTAAACGTGGAACCGTTCTCGGCAGCAGATGGCTCTGTGGATAAACGGTATACCATACGTTGGCCTCCAAGTCCAATAAACTGAAACAGACTGACGTGGCTTAGTTAGTCGGGGGACAAAGGAACTCACAGTTTCGCACAGCTTGCTTGTAATGTTCTGAATAAGTAGTTGTGGTGGTGGTGGTGGTGGTGGTAGGAGCAGCAGCAGCGGGAGTAGTAGTACTAGTAGTATTCGTCCAGTGTCTGAGGAAGCATAAAATGACACGTAACGTGATGGCTATTACAGTTGCACCAATTGCTTGAAAATTATTTCTTGGTTCCTTGGTTTATAAGCTGTTTGTAAATTACAGACGCCGGTCCCAGTGGCCGCGCGGTCGAAGGCGTAGTTTTGCGGCCACTTGCCTGTTGCGGTTGTGGGTTCGAATCCCACCGGGGCATGGATGTCTGTCTGTTGTGAGTGTTGTGTGTTGTCAGGTGGAAGTCTCTGCGACAAGATAATCACTCGACCAGAGGAGTCCTATCGACTGTGGTGCTTCGTTGAGTGTGATCTAGAAACCTCGTGAATGTTGAGACTCTGGACCACTGGGGGGCTGTTGCGCCAAAACAAAACAAAAATTATAGATACGCCCAATCGAAAGATGGTGAAATACCATTCCAGTTACAGGGCGTTCTCTGTGAATGTCACCCTTCATTAATACTGAAATAATAAATATCTGCTGGTAAACTACACATGGATTTGTAATCCCTTAATTTTCATAAAGTCACACCGTTTGTAGGTGGGCTGGGATAAAAAACAGATCCGTTGAAGTTTTTCTGAGTCACCAACTGTTCTTTTCGAATTCTGCCCGAGTCCTTCGCTTGTATATAACAGTCTAACGGCTTGAATTGCGCCATTTGTATGATTTTCTTATGTTTGTATCTGGTCTGTACTTCGCTTGCTGGCATGTCTAGTCGTGGACTCCTGGGTCCAGAAGAAGACAAATATTAGTCCATTTAGCGTCACGCCCACTGTGTGAGGTGATGAGAGAGTGTTGAACTGTAAGTTTGTGACGTCACTGGAATGCGCATCTTATTTCTGGAGCAAGAAGTGATCGTTAAATTAAAAAATTACGAGAGTCAAGTTCGGCTAGTACGCAGTTGCCTCTTAGGGTCACAGTAGCGGTTTAGCTGCTATTTGGAGGGTTTTATAGTGCCCGTGTCTCGTGGGAGGTTGCCGGAACATGGTCTTGAAAAATTCTAAGACCGCCTGTCTCATTGCCCTTAACCTTTATGATCGTGTAGTTGGATTTTTCCTTCCACGTATCTCTGTAGATGCTCGAAACAGAACCACGAGATCGTATTCGGAGTCTGTAATACATAGAGGACGCCTTGGCCTTGGCATCTGGATCACAGCGGTCTTGACTTTTATATTTCAGAATCCCCAACGAAATACATTCTGTGTGCTTCGGGACCGCACGCACGCACGTACCTGCTGTTACGAGAATATTTTGTTTTTAGTATCCTCTTTCGGTTTACGACTGGGTCATGGTTTAAAATTGTGTGAAAGGGTTTTGTTGCATCGCTGGTTGGTGTCGCGGTAACTCGCCAGTTTTCTGGAAGCAGTCGGTTCCAACCTCAACTGGAGTCGCGGTTGTCCTGATATAGCCGCATTGTGGCTGTCCTTAGCTCCTGCAGACTAAGAGAGCTGTCTTCGGCTTGGTGTCTTTTAAATACTATTAGCGGCGTACGAATTGACACGTCATTTACATAATGGCCTGGGGAATATGCCGAAAGCTTCAGTAGTAGATCGTTGTGATATAGCTACTGTGTGTCCGTAAATGATTTTTCCGATTTTCGTATTTAGTTACTAATAGTTCGTTTAAGATGCTGTTTCGGATAACAAACCACCTGAAAGGTCAAAACGAAAATATTTAATTTTGCAGGAGATTGGTGCGGTTTTGCATTCTACCCGCTAGACAGAGTTACATTCGTCAGAACGGTAAAATGGTGTCCGGCCTGGAGAAGGTGATGTGCCTTTTATAACTGCGTGGACAGAATCTGTTGTTACGCTGCAGCGACAGTTTCGACAAAAATACCGGATAATTCCCCCAATGAACCCTCAGATTTTCCTTGATACGAGGATCGGGGATGCCTGTGCAAAAATTGATCTTGAAATTCTCCGTAACGCGTGGCACGAGTTTGATTTTGCTATGAGCAACTCTTGGCGTTTACAGTGAACTTTATTAATGACTAAATAGTGTTCATAAAACTTTTTAATTGGTTCTTCTGTTGGTGTGTGTTTTAAAATTGTTACTTAAAGTAGTTCTGGATATTAAAATATGAAAGCCTAAAAACCATCTAGGGACAGCAGCACATGGTAACAGTCCAGCATGGCCCTAAACGAGCCGAGCAAATAGAATAAATCTCCACCATCTGCCATGACACAAATGCATTAGGGACTTTTTGAATTATAGATAGAAACCAATCTGGCTCACGCCGGTCTGAACTCAGATCATGTAAGATTTTAAATGTCGAACATACCTAACCACTTTTAGCTCCTGCACCGAAAATTCACCTTAATCCAACATCAAGGTCGTAAACCTCCCCGCCAATAAGAACTCTCAAGGAAGATAACGCTGTTATCCCTAAGGTAATTTAATCCTATAATCAAACTTGGAAAATTGTATGTAGTCAAACACAACTGTGTCACATGAGGTGTATTTAATGACTATATAATGGACAACTACATGTTTCGGCCTGTACTGGCCATCTTCAGGTTTCTTAGGGGAACTTAAGATCTTACTATAAGAATGCACGCGCTAGAAAAAGAAACAACATAAAAGCAAGATAAAAGTCAAACTCTATAGGGTGTTCTCGTCCCATGAAGACATGTAACAATTCAGAAGTGACTTTCTGTTACGAGACCAACCAGATAGGTCAAAACAATCCCCTCAGTCGTTTAAAATTCATTGTCACCTTCCTTCCCATCTTTGTGGACACTATGAATTTATTTCGCATTGCGTCCTTAAGAATATATTACAAAGACAGGCACTGTACATGTAACGTAACATTGAGTCGCGTTCGTGCAACCGCTGTTGCCGTACAAAAGCAATAAGTATTACATATTCTGTGAGGGTGTGTGTAGCCTTAACTATCCGGCAGGCAATGCGCTTTCGCCATATTATCATCTGTGGTATGTGTCGGCTGTACAGTATTTTTCTCACATTATCTCATTTTGACACGATTTTCGGGAAAACGTTATTGAACATAAAATGTTTGTTTTGATTTTATCTTCAACGTTTGTCTGTAACATTTCTCATTTTATGAAGAACTGAGCGAGATATGATCATTAGAGTGTACCGGTCTCCATGTAAAGTACCCATTATTCGTGTCAGATTTAAACGAAACTTGAATTTTGTCGTCAGATTTTCGAACAATACTCAGATATCAAACTTCATGAAAATCTATCGAGTGGAAGCCGAGCTGTTCCGTGCTAACGGACAGACGCGCGGATGGACAGACACAGACTTGACGAAGCTAATAATCGCTCTTCGGAATTTTGCGAAGGGTCTAAAAAGTAATTAGTGTGCATGAGAGATAGAATGTTATTACGTGATATTTATGTATAGCTTATTCAAGGAGCTCTCTGTGTGTCAGGTTACATATTCTCGAATAATAGTGTGATTATTGAATAAAGAACGGAAAATGGAGCTCTCAGATTATGTTAATGAAAAACTGGGACTTTTATCCTCTAGGAGTCGCTAAATTTTAAAAGTCAATTACGCTCGGGTCCAAAATATTCTATTTTATACTGCACGATGTATAATGAAAAATATACACGAACCCGGTTATAACGACATCGGTTTAGGTGACATCTTGTCTTAGCGTCTGATATTCTCTGGTACCTATTAATTCCTCGGGACCGCGGTGGCTCAGTGGTTAAGGTGCTGTATTCCAAATCGGAAGGTCGCTGGTTCGATTCCAGGTGGTGTCATTGGAATTTTTCATTGACATAATCCTTAATCCTTCCGATCGTACTATGGCCCTGGGGTCTACCCAACCTCTAACAGAAATGAATATCAGGAGAATTTCCTGGGGGTAAAGGCAGCCGGTGCGTAAGGCTGACAAACTTACCACCATCCTGTGCCGTTGTCATGTAATCTGGGAACCCTTAACTTCCTGGAATTCTCTGGGCCACTCCAGGCCTGTAACGGGACTTCTTTACCTTTACCTTTACCTCTTAATTCCTCGCTGTTAACCGTAACATTATATATTATTTGCCAGTCTATGCGGCTTAACATTCCAAAAGATAAACTTCGTGTATTTCGTTCCATACATTGAGATTACTATTTCACAACACTCAACCAACAAAATGCACAGTGTCCTTTCTGAGATATTTGTATTATATTACAACACTGAGCATTTCTACTTATTTCAGTCCACATGGGATCACCACCAGAGAACAAGTATCAAATAACAGTGCATAAAAATTAATTTATCTATTTTTACACGTAACTTACATCATGTGCATGGCGTAAAAGAGTCGAATAACAACATGTAGACAGTTTTTTTGTAGAACATCTGTGTACATGAGGGAAATGGGATGTTGATGTACTGGCAAGTAATGTTTGTAACATTAATATAATTGAAATATAAGGACGAATAAGCATTTAATTTATATAAATGCACAAGATACAAGAAATGTGATATAATACAAAAAAAAAACATAGAGCGAAAGTTGCTAGGTACATACCAGAATGTCCGGGTGCCGTGATGATGATCCCTTGTGGATTGGTAGAGGTAGGAATTGTCAATGCTGTAATATAATATAAATGTGTAGGGAAGAACATTGTACATTGTGTTGGTTGAGTGTTGTGAATTAATTCTAAAGGACTTTAATATTCAAAGGACTTTAATATACAAAGTCAGTTTCTCACCGTGTGGCCATGTTTCCATCCCAGTGTCGTCCAGCTAATACTGTTGTGGGTACTAAAACACAGGATCTGAGTTTTAGCCACGTTGCATCTGTGCCTAAGAAGGGATACTCCAATATTGTGTTGGAGACTATTCATTGTCTGAAGTAATTCTGTATACATTACATTTCGAACTTTGGTTCCAATCCGGTCTTCAGGTGACTGATTTTAATTCAAGTGACTGATTTTTTTTAAACGAATGGTGACAGTTGGAATCTAGTTTTTAAACTAGCAAAAGAATATGACGTGCTGGATGAGCTCATGTTTTCCTATTGTCGGCATTCGATAGGATATAGGTTCAGCTTCACGTTCAGGCCACTTTTTACAACGAAAAGCAGGTCATGGTACCTTCATGCAAAGGATTGAATTGGTCACGAGACCGAGTGGACTTTCTGGCAAAGACAAAGTTTCCTACCCTGCCCGCCCTCACTGTGCTGTCCCAGCCAGAAGAAGGAATAGCGCTTGACACAAAAGTTGATGAAAGGTGTTACGTAGAAATTGGTCTTAAAATCTGTACGGAAGTAAAGTTAAATTGCTACTGGTTACTTTTCAGTTTTTAGTGGGCTCTTGGTGGGGCAACCGGAGGGAAAGAGACCACTGGGAAGACCTAGGCGTAGATGGGTGGATAATATTAGGACGGATCTCCAGGACGTGGGATGTGGGTATATGGACTGGATTGGGCTGGCCCAGGATAGAGACAGGTGGCGGACGCTTGTGAGTGCGGTAATGAACCTTCGG
>Ga0136643_10005143_pt1 | contig 18326 bp, 18 predicted proteins | sample TergutLab28metaG_FD_96883 | JGI IMG/M metagenome (GOLD analysis project Ga0136643, IMG submission 96883) | Labiotermes labralis P1 segment gut microbial communities from Petit-Saut dam, French Guiana - Lab288 P1 (version 3) (version 3) | ecosystem: Host-associated > Arthropoda: Insects >...
ACACATATAGCATCAGGCAAGCAATGGGTGATTACAAGTGAAAGCTGTGGAAAAAATCAGGGTGGATTTAGGGCACTATACCAACCTACACCAAAAAAAAAACAAAAAAAAACAGAAAACATTTTTTAACAAAAAAAGAGAAAATAAAGGGAAATATACCAAAATAAAACAAAAAAAAAAAAAAAATAAACAGGATACTTTTTTTTGCCAAGAAGATTCAAAGTGGGGAACTTCAAATATGTGTAAAGACTAGTGGCCATTACAACACATGATACAACAAATACAAAAATTAAATATTTTATTGGATGAGGACTCAGACCTCAGAAACAGAAATCCATAAAAGTCAGCACATCATACAGATGACGAAAATCAACATTCCAATAACATTTAACAATAAACAGGCCTATGAAGTGTTGGTGACAAATAAACATACTTGCATCTCGCCTTCCTCCTGTTGACTCCTCTTCTGTGCAACTGTCCTTAACAAAGCCTTCCCTTCTTCTTTAGTCTGAAAGAACACAGACCATCATGATTAACACACTGGAGCATCACAAAAGCATGACAGTTACAGAAATTAAACCTGATATCCATGTCGTCCATAATTCTCCTACCAAAATTACCCAAAACAATACTACAATCATGGTGACAACTTTCATTAACATTTCAAAATGACATTATGTTTAAGGAACAGACAAATACAGGCATGCATAAAAAGAAGGCAACATGTGTACACATTAACTGCAGGACATAAAGGTAAACTCTGCATAAACCAGTCTGACATGTTCCATTATCCGTGCATTAACGAGATGTATAAAGTTTTGTAAAACGCCCACTAGATAATAAAATCGTATTCATAAAACCAAAGTGCATTTTTTAAATAAATTTTATACATCTGCATAAACTGTTTGTTGACAGTCACACACATAGCAACAGCATGAAACTTGGAAGGCATATCCAACACATTTAGCACGGACACTGTGGAATCTATACACAGAAATGTATCGCCAAACAGAACAGATACCGCAGTTATGGATTCAAATCTTCTAAGATGTCAAACTGTGTTACTGGGTGAGTGGTTGCCAATGTTTCGAAGGACTGTAGTGTCTTCATCCAATCTTCTTGGCAGCTTGAGCCTTTAAGATGAAGGTACAGTACGTAGTCTTTAGAAATGCTACGAACTAATTACCCCATCACATTGTGTCACATCACAGAAGACTTCAGTCCTCAGCAACACAACTGTGAGTACCTCTAATATTCATGTAAAGAAATACTAACTTGATGCACAACTTATTCTTACTATAGTTCGTCAACCTCTACGTGTTTCGAGCATATCTATGCCCATCATCAGGAGGTACAACCATATGTATAGAACAATTGGTACTTATTATTCTTTTTAGATGACTGTCTGTTGTGCTGGTTGGATTGGAAAACCAACCAGCACAACAGACAATCATCTACTGAGATGTCACTAGCTTACCTGATGCAAATAGCAATTCAGAAGAAAACTATGAAACATAAAATCAGGTGAACTATGTAATGAGGTCAAGAAAAATAAGGTGCAAATACCATGAAAACATAAAACGTGGTAACATAAGATCTGGGAAAGTGTAATGTTGTTATTGTGGGCATTTGGCCAGGACAACACAAAACGTATGTAAAATCCAAGAAAATGCAAACTGTGGGAATGTAGAGTTGGAGTTTTACTGTAACTGCTTGAATATGGCCTACAAAAATTCCTGTTGCTGTACTACACCTACCTCTTCAAACTCCAGACACTTTTGTGCATACTGATAGGCATCATCCACCTTATTTCTCTTGACGTAATAGTTGGCCAAATACTTGTATGCCTGGCTCATTTCACTTTTATCTGAGCGAGGCTCATTCTCTGTCACATATTCTGTGAATGCAGCTGCTGCATGATTGAACTCATCCAGTTTATCATACAACCTGCAAAAGACAATGTGTACAGATGGATATTGCATCACAAACTTATAAAACCTGGCAGAAGAGCAGTATGAAGGAAGGATACCATGTTTAGAATATTATTTTTAAAAAATGTTCAACTCCATGAAGCCCTATTTATAAGACAGACCTTTACGGGGAATTAAGACTAAGGTCACATGTGGTAAAACAGTAAAGATCTATGACTGATGCTATCATGTATGTATGGTTTTGTGCTTAAACCATTTCTAACTGCTCTCTGTTAGTACATTGTGTAATTTGTGTTCTTCGACGCTGTCATTGAGCAGCATGAACAAAAGATCAAGTTTTATTTCAAATCTGGGGCAAACAGCTACAGAAACACACAACATGCTTAAAACTGTTGATGAAAATAATAAACATGAGTCAGCAGTCATCAAATGCAAAAAATCCAGACTCAGTTGCAAACATTTGTCAATTGGTGGTCAGAGACTGTGAAATGACCATAAAATTGGTGGTGGATCAACTGCACATTAACCAGGATATTCATCAGATTCTCCATGAATATTTGTGAATGAGGAACATCTATATTAAGTTTGTTGCACACTGTCTTACAGTTAAGCTGATTCTTCCAAGACAGAGAAGCACCTACTGGTCAACAATGGTTTGGAGGGGGTTAGCCATCCACTTTATTCACCTAACCTTGTAACAGCCAACTTTTTCTGTTCCCTAAAATAAAAAGTGCCCTCAAAGGAAGAACACTTCAAAATTGAGGACGTCAAGGAGAACACAGCCATCAACCGAAACGCAATTACTTTGGACACCTCTGAGGAATGGTTCATGCAACTTTCAGATAGAAGCAAGAAGTCTGTTGCACTTGAACAAGTTTACTTTGAAGGAAAACACAAAAATGTTAATTTATTTCATGTGTTTTGTTCTTACAGTATCAATCATAGACTATTTGACCACATACAGAGACTTTTTGAACAGTATTTACAGTTCCATGCATATTTATAAATAATCAACAGAACAGTAACGTATCAGCCATGATATACTGCTCTGTGCAACTCAAAACTTTATTTGTTCATACAACATAAAAAGCAATCATGAAACTATACTTAAACTGAAATTAGACGTATCTGATGCATTACTTTGCAAGTTTAAGAAGTGCTGTCCCTTCAATATCACCAACACTACGCGCCTTGTAGTAGCATTTCAGAGCATCCTGTATCTTTTCCAGTTTCTCATATGTTTCTCCAAGAGCAATAAGCATGCGACTATCATTTGGTCGCAACTGCTGGGCCTGTTTGTAGTAATATAAGCAGTAGAAGAACATCTTCAGTATCTCGTATGTTTGGCCAAGTCCATACCACGCTCGGTAGTCTCTTCTGTTCACCTCTTACAAAAGTCGAAGAAATTAAATTAAAACCCTACCATGACAGCAGACAGATATTACATGAAATATACAAGGTGAGTCTAAGGTCAGTTAGCCAAAAACAATCATAATTTTGATGCCACTATGGATTTGGAACAGTCAATTTGCAGAACAGTATTTCAGCAAGTATGACAGAAACTTAAAATGTATTTTAGTGTACACTGTACTAACCAGTCAACTGACTTTGCAGCCACTCTATAGCTTTACTTGAAGAAGAAAAAAGTGAAAACTAACCATGCAATCTAGGCCTTTTGTTTTATAACCTGCAAGAACATTTTACTACCTAAGACAACTTCATACAATATTAACTACTCTGACAGCTGTCAAGAACAGAAAAGATAAAAAGGATCCTTAGACGCGTTCATGAAGCACAGTCCTTCTTCAGAAGCTAGAAGTTACTTAGCTAACCAAGAAATTCCCTCTTCTGGAATCTGAAGGTGTATTACCATTTTCACATAGATGAATTCTGTCCACACTCTCGAACCCTACATCCACTAGAATACTATCCTCCCATTCATGACCTAAGTCTCCCCATGTGATCATGCCTCTTCAGGTTCTACAGTCAAAATGCTAGATTACAATCTTATCTCTTGCGTGTGTGCTGGAACAGCAAAGTCAGTATAGTGAATGGCTACTGATTGGATGATAAAAGTATCATGGTTCAAAATCCTGGAGGGAGAAGAAATTTTCTCTTCTCCAAAGCAACCATACCAGTTCTGGTGCCCACCCAGACTTGTATTCAATGGGAAATGGGGGCTCTTTCTCAAGGGGACAAAGCGGCCAAGTTGTGAGAGTGACCACTAACCTCCATTGAGTGGTTAAGAATGAGGACATTTGGACCTATTTTCCCCCCACACACCTTGATGGAGCAAGTAATGACAATTTTACTTTTTAGCATACGTGTTAAATGCTCTAGATGCTCTGCGTATTTTCACCTCCCTAGACTTCTTCTGTCTACTGTTACATAAAGTGTGCCAATCATGACATTCCTCATTATGTAATTTCCTCCAAACTCCTGCTACCACAATTTCTCATATTCCCCTGCACCCTGTTCCCAGACACCTTTAATTTAAATCCTTCCTGCCCACATAAATGAAAAGGTAGCATAACAGTTCTGTACATTTTAATATTGATGTTTATAGACACAAGATGATAATACAAAAAAGATAATTAAATGAATGGCAACAAGCATTCCTCACACTTCACCTGCTCACAATTTCTTTGTGAATAAAAATTAAATCCATTACTGACAACTCCAAGCACTTGCACTTTGCCATATTTTCAGGATTTATTAGCTACCTTGTTCTAAATACGTCCGTAATAGCATACAATTGCACTAAAATAGGATATATGTTTTCCAAACTAAATTTTTTGAAGCTGAATACTTCACAGGTCTTGACGTCTGTTAAATTACTGCAAACCCATATATACTGTACAGCTAACTACAGTGCACGAGGTTGGAAACTGTCCTATACTTAATCAACAAAGAATATTTCCTACATAAACCACAACTTACATTTACTGCTATTTTCACAAAAATAAAGTACACCAGTGGCTTCACAAACTAACTGCATGCAGCAGAATCCTTCAAAAGCTAACATGCCCTCAGACACTTCAGAAATTCCTCACAATTTATGGAACTTGAACATTCATTACTGTGTTTATAGCAGCCAAATGTGCATACCCATCCTGAGCAAGATACATCCAGTCTGCACCCACCCACCCTATTCCTTTAATATCTGTTCTAATATTATCCCACCATTTGTGAAGCATCTGCCAAGTGGTGCAACAATGGGTCTGACAATCAGAAACCAGACAGAATATTCCACGGATTATTTTAAAGTCGCTGCCAGCTTCTGAGATAAGGTAATGATGTTAACACTTTGAACCTCATGTTTAACTCCATAACTGAAGCTTCAAACTTCTGTAACAATGTTCTTTACAATTACATATTATAAAATGTTTCACAGCCTTCATTTGATTTCTTCAGTCTGATAACCCTTCGATAACTATACTGGTACTCACAAAGTACAAATTTATGTTTTTCACACAAGGCATCTGTATGACAAAACTGTATCATTAAACAGCATACAAACTGGATAATAAAATGCTGGTTCACATTCCAAGTAATGAGAAAATAATTGGTCACTTTGTATTCACAAGGCAGTTAAAACTGTAATAATACAGTGGGAGAGTCAGGCATCTCAGGCAGTTATGACAAGGAAGGCACACGAACCTTTGATGGGAAAACCTACTGGAAGACTAAATCTGGAAGGTCAAGCAGATGGAAAGGTAACAAAACAATACAATACAATAAATATCTGAGGCAGATGGAACTGTGTCACACCTGTATCGAACAGCAGGCTTTAATTGTAGCAATGATGCAGGTTCTGTTACAACACTATTTATGCAGACATTACTCACAGCCTGTTTATGACTTTAGAAGAACCAACCTAAGGCTTGTCTGTAGCTCTGTATTGCTGCATTTGTGTTCTTCATCTCCATAAACTCATGACCCATAAGAGTCCAAGCTGACAAATAATGAGGGTTCAGTTTAAGTGCTCTTTGGAAGTACAGCACAGCTTTCTGATGTTCTGATCTCAAACTGTAGTAATTCCCTGCAATAAGAAAGCACAAATGAAAAATGTAACAGATAACTATGAAATTCAAAAACATAAAAGTACTGTTGTACTTAACTCATGGTTTCCTCTTAAACCATAAACCATATACTGTATACATTAAAAAAAAAACAATTCTTTCACTCAGCACAACTGTTTTTTTCAGTATATAGTAATCTGCTACATGTATCAAACCCTCCCAGTCATCTTCAGGCCAGGTCGATTATTAGTATTGAAAAGTATATAGAATACAGAATGCCAGACTCCCTTGGAATTCCAGGTTTGTAATATATATTTAGGTTATGAAATTACATACATTTAAAGGGCATGTGGTGGTGCAGTTGGTTGAGGAACTGCGCTACAAGCCAGAAGGTCATGGGTTCAATTCCTGCCAGTGTCACTGGAATTTTTCATTGACATAATCCTTCCGGCCACACTAAGGCCCTGTGGTTGACTCAGCCTCTAACAAAAACAAGTACCAGGAATAATTCCTGGGGGGTAAAGGCAGCTGGTGCATAGGGCTGACAACCTTACCGTCTTCATGTGCTGACTGTCTTGAAATCTGGAAGCCTCAACCTCCCAGAAACCTCATGACCTGTCCAGGCATGTAATGGGATTGCTCTACCCTTTTAAGTAAATTTAAAAGCTATTTAACCTCATACTATCTAAATACATAATATCACAAACCTGAGATCCCAAGGTAGTCTGGCACAGGATGTTGTATGCATATTTTAAATTCTGACAATCAGACTTGCCTGAAAATGCATAGCAATGGTCAAAACATGTAACAAGCCATATTTTAATAAAAACATGGTTATGCCAATGAATGAGTGACCATATTTATTGCATATAATAGCTACTACTAAAGCACTTCAGAACTAACATAAATCATATTTTCTGTAAATGCCAGTATTTCAAACTGTGTGTTAGGAATGGTCTATTTTAAAATACTATCCAAGCACTTGCATGTTAGAACTAAGGAAAATCTGAAAAAACCCCAATTAGGACAACTAGCTTCTGGATTACTTTTTCCTCAGTGGTTTATTTTGTGAAACTTTCCATATCTGGAATACATATCATAAATGGTAGATGAATGAATATGAGTATGGCACATTTGTGGAATCACAAGAGACAGGGACAAACTGAAGGACTTAGATAAAAAAAACCACCCTGTACTATTTCCTGAATCAAACCTTGGATCTCTCAAATAATAAGCAAGTATACCAAAACAAATCACTTGGAATTTATAAGTAACAAACAAAAAGCTGAAAACAGGATTCATGAATGAGGGTTGCTGGTATCATCATCTGATAACCTGCACTGTGGCAAGCCATGAATTTGTGTGTCTGGAGAACTGACACACAAACAGGTGAGGTTCTGAGCATAGGCATTTCTGACAGTATTAGCAAACACTGCTGGCAAGATGGTTGGCCAAGCAAATGACTGCAGAAAAGGCACTGCAAATCAGATCTAACTTTGATACTGCTTGATAACAGAATGACTACAAAGGAAGGTGACGCTGATGGAATTTTGGATGCAGAAGTCATTCTCTCCCTCAAGTTCCTAGACCATGCAGACCACTGCATCACAACATTCCAGCACCTGAAGTAAGCCATCCAGATGAAACGTCCTGACTTATCCTTCTGCATGATACCACCCACCCTATCAGCCCATGTTACAACACACCTATGTGAATGACTTGTCTATCCACTCCATGACGCACACCATGGACATAATGACTTTCACCTCTGCACAACAATGATGAAGCATGTCAAATGAAAAGTCTTTTGACATGATAACAAAGTGAAACTGAGATGCAATGGTAGGTGTGAACATACATCTGCCAGCAATTCCTCAGAAAAGTCACATTTATTTATTTATTTATTTACTTACTTACCAACTTACAAGTACACAGTCCCCATGTGGTAAATCAGGCAGTGAAATTATCATGTGGCTGAAATGTGAAGGGGTCTATTTAAGCTGGTGTCTATTACAGAGGTGACAATCTGCCAAAATACACTGGGTATCATTGGGACATTTTTTCTTCCAGTATGAATGGATATCTTACTGTAATACATAACACAACAACATGCTAATTGCCTCTCTCAGATGCCTGATGTTTGAATAGTGCAGATTCCACTCTCAGGTCTTGCATTACACTGTACAGATTACATTGTACTATCAACTCACCCACAACACAACATGTCTCAACACGGTACTTGTCTATCTCACATGCCAGATGTGCAAGATGTGCCAATTCCACTCTCAACTCTTTCACATACAAGAGATTTGAGTATGTATCCAAATTATCCAATCGGAATGGGTCACACAGCTGCAGCTGTCGGAACGTGGTTATTGCTGTATCCACATCTGAACACAACACACAAATTACTTAACTGAGGGGATGAAACATGATAATAAAAACAAAAGTCAAAAGTATATTTCACTCATGAAACAGCAATATGTCCTAACGCACCAAAACACAATTTTACAGGAGAAAGAAAAACATGACCAATCTTTAATAGACTTAAGCATGTTATGTTTTTACAAAAACATAAAGACAAGCAATTTTTTTTGGATATAATATTTTTACAGAAGGTGAGTATGTAACACAATCATGAGCACTATGTGGAAAACACAATCATTCCATCCGTTCTTTTCACTAATCAACATGCCCAATTCATGCAAACTTACAGCACTAAAAAAAAACAGGTATTCACTGCAACAGCAACATAGTCAATTCTGAGATATTTCTCATATGAAAATGAAAAATGTGTAGACATTAATTACACAACAGCAACTGAATTCTTCCCTTAGGTGTTTCTGTAATCAACAGCAATATAAGAAAAACTATCTCTATGGTACAGTACCATTATGAAGCTGAAGTACTCAGCACAGCCACAAATTTCTTCATTAATGGAACCCAAAGTTTCACTGTTGTCTTCAAAAAACCACTGCAGCATAAACCATCCTCAGCTAGCTGAATCAAGTTCGCATTCTTATACCCTATTGCTCAAAGATCTGTCTTAATATTATTATCCTCAGTACCCCAACGTTTATGTCAACATTTTTCATTCCACATACGTATCTTACATACTCCATTCATATCACATGAACTAGAATGTAATTAATAACTGTATTGGACTACCTCTTCTATTATGGAAAGCAATTGCAGTCTGTGCTATAAGGTAAGTACTCTTCTGAAACCCATGTTGCTGAAGGGAAAAGTAAATATTCAAAGCATCCTCATTCAGTTGCAGTTCCAGGAACGTATGGCCAAGGAAGAAGTGTTTCATCCAGTGATCAGGTAATACAAGTGAAACAAGCTGGAACAATGCATAAATAATCCTAAATTTAGTTCAATAGTTCACAATATGAACATGTCATTTAACACTGACAAACCCACTGTACTTTTGTAACTGCATTGCCAAGCAACAATCTTAATCACCTCCATGATGTCCCCACTTGTTATACAAACAATATTGCACAGTGCAAAGGGCTACTTCTGAGTGTAGGAGAATGCAGTGCAAATCATTCATATAATTAACTTAGTTTTGTAACAAACTGACACAATGACATGCATTTATCAAGATGAGGTGATCTGAATATATGAAACATTAACTGGTTATACACATCAAAAACAACACTTTTTATTAGTTCTTGTTCATTTTACTCCGAACCAGTCAGTTCATTCTCAAGGGGTCCATATTTAAGACAATAATATTAAAATGAGCAAATTTAAGCTTAAATCTAGAATATCTAAAAACAGGATCCATGAAAATAAATCAAATGGTATAATATATACAGGATACAGTAAAACAAGTAACAGTCAGTCAAATATACTGTATCTGACAAATGGTTATGATCAATTACACCCACAAAACAACAATATGGCACTGAAAATCAAAATGCAGTCAAACATGATTATAACAAGCACTACAACACTTGACAGTTTTGATAGACACAGTTGCCATTCATCATACCCATGAACATAAAAACTAACACCTATTATACAGTAAAAGACATACAAAGTAAAACTACATGAAGGTATTATGTTATAACATATTGATGAAAAAAATATAAAATTGTACACACACCAAAAATTTACTGGCAAACATAAACAAAAGTTCCTTACAGATACATAGCTTATCATTCTCCTTTTTACAAAGATAAGCAGAAATGTGGATTTTTTATAGACTTAAGCTCCTCAATTTACTAATCATACCAAGAATTCTGACTGGGAAACCTTGGCTCAGAATAGGACAATAGCACACTTATGCGCACTTTTTAAAGCATACTCTGGGGAACGGGCTTGGAAAACTATATGCGACAGGTTGCGAAGGCCTTACTATTTCAGCAGGTTGATCATGTTCAGAAAATTAGGGACAGGAAGCAGAGAATGGATATCGGGAAGTATTCCTTTGTAAATAGGACAATAAAAAACTGGAACAAACTACCTGCAGAAGCATTAGGAACTTTCCCTTATAAACCTAAAATTTTTAGAAAGAGTTAGGAAAGCAATTATAAGTGGGATGAAGCAAAAGGAATAGAAGTGTGGCAAAAATTGTCTAAAAGTGCTGTGAAGTGTAGTGATGTGAGGTAAAATGAAGTGGCAGGAAATTTAAATGGGGTTAAGCCAAATGAGAGGGTAGTGAAGTACAGCGAAGTAGAGTGGAGTAAAGTGGAGGTCTTAGGAATAGGGTGTCTATCAATATTAGACAATATACAGACCATATTATGTTTTACTGCTTCTTTCATATTCTTTTGGTTCTATTATGTTTCACTGTACATATGATTGTATGTTTTGTATGCCTCTATTTAATTTTGTAAACTATGTATTCTTTTTGTTATGTTTATGTATTCTTACTGTTAGGTATGTTCTGTTCTAGGTATTGTGTTTCATTGTGTTGTTCTATGTATTGTTTGTGTGTAAATGTGTACTGTACTACTGCCACTGGGTGTCAACCCAATTTGCAGTTAACATATATATCGTATTGTATTGTATCGTATCATACTTCACTTTGAGGTCTCTTAATAGTTCCTTTCACCATACTTCGCGCACCAAAAACACAAACTACTTTAGGAAAATTTAATTAACATTGCCATGGAATCACCAGAATGTAAGATGACATGGATTTCACAGAATGTGCACATTCAGTGCATACAACATATTTTTATTGCACACTTTATCACATCCCTCTCCAAAGAAAATCTAGAAGTTACCAACTCATCAACATGAACACAGCTAATGTTATAAATGATAAATATTTGTTATTTGAATTTTTTTTCAGCAATTCTGACAAAGGTAGATGTCCTTCATTAGCATTCAGGTCACAAGCCAAAAATCCTCCTGATTATAAACTAGAGTTTAGTGCTGCTGCCAGTGTAACCTTTCCCATGCATCTTTCCTGACATAACCTGAATCCAGTACAGACACGCTGTCATCTGACCTTGTTCACTTCCATCCATCAGCTAGAAAACCAAAAACTGCCTGAAATAATCCATAAAGCTGCAATTGTCCCTACATCCATCAGCTGCAAAACACTTCACAGCTTTCAATTATGCCAGTGTCCAATGGGTGCAGAACAACAGTTACACTGGGAGACCAAAACACTACTTTGACATTGACTAAATCCTACAGATAAGGGTGCACCAGACAGTTATCAATGGAGAGTAAAATTTCCCTGCTTTTTCTCTGTAAACCATTATTCCACTGTCACAAAATATTGGTAGTCAACCATGTGTTGTCATTAGCTTGTGTGATCACTGGCAAGATTACGTACATTTTGGAAGCAATGTGGTTTACACAGTTTTCTAATAACAAAGTCTATTTTTTAGAGTTTCTGCTGTGTTCACACACAATGAAATTGTTAAATACTTGTGAGGTCTTTTTCTGCTACATTTGTCACCTTTTCTTGTAGACACTGCATCACATGTTATGTTACAAAACAGTAAACTTTCATATGCATTTGTATATCTTCTTTGCTGTAATTTTTATTAACATTCTTTTTGAACACTTTTCACCGATTCACCTGCTGTTTTTGAATCTGCTGATATTGTCTCTCCGCTGACTTTCACACGAACAGTGTTATGGAAATTTTTAAAATAATGAAGCCATTGACTGTGAAACATGTAATTCTTGTGCCATAATTCCTTTTCTGTAAGTTTCTCTGCCTTTATCCTTAAAATACACCCACTGATTGAGAAACCAGCACTCCTATGGCCTTGAACAACTTCAACAGTTCTTGATCAACAATGCTCTAGTTACATTTCCTCAGTTGTGTCTATGTAATGAGATTATTCTCTAGTGCAGATAACATAACATCTTCACTTTTTGACACAGCTGAAACTCTGGATGAAAATATTCAAAGCTGTTGTAACATGTTCTAATAATCTCAACTCTTTCACAAATAAATGAACACTTCCTTTTCTTTACAGACATGTCAATAATTAATAGGAAAATTTTCAACCGATTTTTCTGGCCAATGCCAGTACATTTCTTCTGAAATTGTAAGCGTGAGTTACAGGAAGAGTTATACAGAGAAACAGCAAACCAGGGATTCCCAGCCTTTATGTGGTAACAGGTATCTTGTTCAGAGATGGCAGCAGGCACCACTGTTCTTTCTCTCAGCCCCCCTCTATTCAGATCTAATCAGTAGCTATTCTAGTGTTCTGACTATGCTGTAACATTTAAACTCGTAGACTTTATGGACTTTTTCCATTGTATGTATTGAAATACAGTGCATTACATTTCAGGGATGGGTTCTGTCCACATCTTCAGGCTTACTTCTTCGAAAATAACTTTCTCTACCAGGAAATCATCCAACCAGATAGGCAGTCAAAAGGATCTCACACCCCATTGTGTGTTAAGAGCTCACCACCACAGATGAAATGCTGAATGGACACACCATACTCAGTATTCTGGTGAAGCATGCTCCTTACATACATGAAGTACTTGAATTTAAACGGCTGTAAACTTAAGTTATGGACTCCATTTGCTCACTACAGCTGTGTTCTCATAAATGAGTTTCTACATTCAATGTGTGTTCAGTTCATTGTATAAGCAGTCATCAATAGCCATGTCCTACTGATATACTCACCTTAGTCCGATCTGTAATCAGTGTTGCCAATTCAAGCCAAGCCCCCCAGTGCATTGGTTCTTTATGTACAGCTTCAACAAGAACTTCAACAGCTTCTCTCAGCAGTTCTAGTTTCTTGAGCACAACACCATACAAATAAAGACCATAGCCATCTAGCTTCATGGCTAAGTGATCCTTCATTAGTTCAGATCTAAGTTCACGGAGACTTGCATTCTGAGTAGGATCAGGCGGTGTTGTTATATCTGTCATGTCCTCCATCCTCTTCTTCTCACCAGAAAGATAACGTGAATACAAATGGAGGAAGCGTGTACGATGTGCTTGGCAAAACTCTGTGAAGTGGGCACACCTGAAATTTAAATCCTATGACAATGACAACTATAAGAAACAGAAATCAGTGCTGTCTCTTACAGTCAGGGGTCACTGAAGGCTAAGCTCAAATAAGGTCAAACTTGCCTCAAATGTAACTTCAAACTCAGTACTCAACTTTTTAAGTTATTACTTAGTTCTATCCGCTGAACTTTAAAAGCATTCTTGAATATTAAACAAATATTCTGTGGTTCATGTCACTACCAACAAAGGAATCCCAAAATCTAGGAGTCCATATGATAAAATTCAACCCATACAAGCCATGCCTACGCTACTGTCAACACAAATTCACCATAGCATTTTCACAACTACAGCTCTGATACATCATATAACTCGCATGTGCCTGTATCAGCTGTCCTAGTTTGGAATGACTGTCCTGAAGGGTGGCAATAAAAATGGCAAAATAATAGTTGAAGAAATGACAGCAGAGAGGTTAGTTCCTTAGACTTGTCACTGAACTTCTTTCAGAACCTATGTCTGTATTGTAAGATGTCACTGCTCAGTTTTCCATGACCAATTTGTGGCACCACACACTCTGAAGAAAGTATCTTTCAGCACAAAAGGATATTTCTTAACAGTAAGTATCTCACCTGACAAGGGTGTTCCACAACACAGGATTTAAATTCCTTTTCTCTATACATTATAACAACTTGTATTCTCTGTTGAACAAAAATCAAGTCCTTAAAATTTTTTTAAGTCTGAAGTGATGTAAGCATAAAGCTGAAATAATAACTGCAATTATTTGGCCTTTTCTTAAGATCTGGTTTTCCCTTATTTTCCATTAATTACAATTATTTACGCCACAGATCTATTAAGCAAAGGCAAAAATACATTTGAACTAGGTTATAACATCACGAAAGGGACTGCGTATTTTGAGTCATTATAAAGAAGTGTTGTTATAACTGAGGACAATGGAATAGTTAACAGTGAGGAATTAACTGGTACCACAGAATGTATGACACTATAGACGAAGTGTCACATACATCGATGTCATAATAACCAGGTTCAACCCCCCCTATAAAAACTTCCCAACATTAGTACCTTCAGTATGATTAACAGAATCCCTGTGCTACTAGTTCATATGATGTAATATAAAAGAACCTTAGAAATAAAACTGTCTGTAGCAACTTGGAAACTTTAAATATCAGAATGCCAAAGAATAACAAATCATGGAAATACACGTATAGCAGTAACAGCTCTGTCCTATGCAGTTCTATCCTTGTAACTGCAGCAAAAATAACTGTTGAAACATACAACCGAAAAATGTAACTACAGTTTATATACATATTCATGAAAATACAAGATACATCAAGCAATAAGATTCCAGGACTGATGCAATCAGAAAGTATGGTCTGGGACATGAACCAACTGCCGCTAGTTTTCATTACTTCAGGATAAGTGAAAAGAAAGTCTACGTCAATCAGTCCATGAATAGCAGTGCCAAATATAAATTGTGAGCACGTGCACACCAAGTTTTGTGTGAAACAAAATGTCAGAGCATGAAGCAAGTGAACAAAACAACCATCAAGGCCCAAAAACGTTGTCTTACAAAAGTTTAGGATAAAAAAAATAAATAGGGTGTGATCCAAGAATAATTTGTACCTTCACTGTCCATTTCGTGCAACTTTTGAAAAAGTACTGTACTATTCTGGGTTATTATGCGGCGAAATACGGTAATTTCCTACCAACATTTTGGGACAACCTATTGGTCCCATCTTCTGGCGTTGAATATCATTTGGATTTTCAACCTCCGAAGATGGGACCAATAGGTTGTCCCGAAATGCTGGTAAGTAATTACCACTGCTCACTGTGTAATAACCCAGAAGAGCACAGTTCTCATCTACTTCGCAGTGGAAGCCTGAAATCACACAGCTTCTAGAAAAATATAAACAGTGCATTGCAGTAAAATAAAACTACTTTAAAGGTTAAATTAAAAAACTTAAGTGTAAAGTTCACCCTAGAAGAGGGCATGAAGGCCCACAGCAGGTGTACAGGTATACTCTACTCTTTCTTTAACCTCAGCACTAGATGGGTGTGGTGTTCAATGCCATGCCGTAGCCACTTCTCCCCCCCCCCCAAGGAAAGACGGGGGTGGCCTTCAATGCCACACCCTGGCCCCTTTACACCTGGGAAAGAGAGCTGGTACCCATTTTACAGGAGGCTGGGTGAGCCTCACAGTGGGTGTAGAAAATCTCAATCCCCGGATTATCCAGCCTGTAGCAGATCGCTATACCAACCACACTATCCTGGCTCACTAAATACAACAATTTTGTTTCTTATTTCACATCCAACTGCTCTTATAGACTGAGTCCTGTGCACTGATGTTTCATCTCATACAGGGGGGAGGGGCAGAGTTTAAGAACAATGCTGTTAACATCGTTTCACTTTGCATTAATGGTAGTCACCAACATAATTTCCCACCAGCAAATATGGATGTCCATGTAGATTACAGTCTTCAACTTTATCATACTGTGAAACCTTGCTACAGACAAACAAAAGGAAATTATAAAGGACTGGATTTATGATGGCAGCTGCATGCCTGTTATACTTCCAGTTTTGAACTTAGAACATTTTAGACACTTGGCATTTGTCGCCCAGTGTACAACTGAACATACCTGTCATATTCTTTCAGATCAAAGTAGCTTTTGGCCAACAAATATCGTTCAGTCTCCTCATCATCAACAAAATATTGCATGAAAGGGCCAGGATTATCCAATTTTACACCCTGCAATGCAAAGTTCAGCTCTGACAACCTGTAACAGTTAATAATAATGAAATTTATCACACACATATAAAATGATGTTACTAGTAAATGACCAGACTTCAACAGCCACAGTACCAGCAACAGACAAATTTTAAATCACCTTTATACCAGATTTTATTCATGGATTTAACAAGAATTACATTCTAATTTACCACAGCCCACACCTACATAACACCAGGTTGCTGCAGTAAGCGGTCCTCACATATGCTGCTTGGCCACACAGTGTGGTATTGCAGAAAACTTGTCTTGAATTCTTCCACTTCAAATTATTTTCATCTTATATAAATTATACCATGACTTAAATAATGGCAGAATCAGGTCTCACCTCACACACAGCAACAATTAAACAATACTTACTTACTTACCAACTCCACAAAGCAGAGTCCTTCTTGAGAAGCTAACCGGTTCTCAGCTAGTAAAAAAAATTCCCCACATTTTATGGAACCTGAAGGTTCATAACTGCATTTACAAGTGCCCACCACCTTGACCCTATCCTGAGCCACATTGATCCAGTCCACACACCCCATCCCACTTCCTGATGATCCATCTTAATATTACCCTCCTGCCTATCCGTGGGTGCTCCAAGTGGCCCCTTTCCCTCCATTTTTCCCACCAAAACCCTGTATGCACCCCTACTCTCCCCCACATGCGCTACATGTCCCGCCCATCTCTTTCTTCTCAATTTGATCACCCGAATAATAAATTTTTGGATAGAAATCCGAAAGAAAAAAGATTCTGCACCGAATGATAGTATATATTCCCTGACTTCAATCTGCTCTTAATTTATTCCTGAACAGAATTTTTCATTGTTAAGGTTGTTTCCAAATATTTGGACTCATCTACCCTTTCAACGGAACAATTATCGATATTTGTACTGTGACTTTGTCCTCCATTCTGATCTTGCGACATGACCAATGAAACAATAAGCAATACAGAATATAAGAGACACTACACTTATACTAAATGGCGCATGAAACATCTGCCAAACTTCAGTCAGTTACGAGTGAGTGATAAATACAACATCAATATGTTTCAACTGTTATGAAGTTCAGTAGGCATCTTTAATGCCAACTGACATAACATACATTAGGCGTGCTCACGTTTCCAAAAAATCTAGAAGCCACCTCACAATTCTAGGCATCAGAATAGTGACATGAAGCAAGTCCAGTACTCAGGACAGAGAATCATTAGGTGCCACCTTATAAAATCTAGTCACCATGGCAACCTGGTGCCTGGAATTGGTGCACTCCTGAAACATATACACTTCTAACACTTGCTGTTCAAAATGATCTCCCGCCGTGGCTATGCTCAAGCAATAACAGAATTATTGCTTTCTGTATGACTTAGTAATTGTTCTGCATGACAGCAGCACCAATGCACACTGAACAACAATCTCATGCTGTGATTTTCCTGACACATCAAATCTTCATGTACCTCACATGCTCAAAACAAGGCTGTTACATCTTGTGAATGGGGTAGCCGCCAGGCACGTGTACGTCTATGACCAATGCAATGAATTCCATAGAATTGATTTAAATACAAAATATTCTGATCTGTCAACTTAAATGAGGTGGAGTGCCATCACAGAGCAGCCTTATATTTAATCTGGCCTGGATAGGAACAGCTTTCAAAAAAAGTGGTAGCTAATCCTGTAGAAAATTAAGGTAGTATTCTGGTGTACAATGTCCATAGTGTAAATACAATGTAAAGGGAAAATCTACAGTTCTAGTCCGCAACCATTATTGGACCGCTGTTACTGTGCTTTCTACAAATGAACCATTGTTACTCTGTTCATCCACAGTGAGATTCCACTTCATTTACCTGCCACCTTAAAGCTGCTTGCGGTATGTTACCACATCCTCCACGATATACTGTATGTCGCCACTTGAGTTTGAACAGCACTTTTCACATCACAAATACTTCATTATGCCAGCCACTGTGTAATGCACATTCTTCCCCTCCACCTAGTACCAATTCCAGGTCATCACAAGGGCCAATTTGTATAGCCATTAAAATAATCCATTCGTTTGTTTGGGTTACATTACTTTAGGTTACATTTCCTTCTACAGGCTTGATAATGTTGGCTCAGATTACCTTACCTGAGGTTAGGTTAGGGCAGGGTA
>Ga0136643_10005144_pt1 | contig 18325 bp, 14 predicted proteins | sample TergutLab28metaG_FD_96883 | JGI IMG/M metagenome (GOLD analysis project Ga0136643, IMG submission 96883) | Labiotermes labralis P1 segment gut microbial communities from Petit-Saut dam, French Guiana - Lab288 P1 (version 3) (version 3) | ecosystem: Host-associated > Arthropoda: Insects >...
CCCCCCCTGACCCCCCCCCCCCCCCCCACCCCACAAGCAAATTAAAGAGAAAGGGCAGAGAACAACCCCCCCCCCAACAAAAATGCTATACATGCCGAGAACAACCCCCCCCCCCCCACAAATAGCATTATTGTCTGGTTTATATTCATGTATATTGTATTACTATCTGTATCTGTTCTGCTTCATAGTGTTTTATTTGACTCCTGTTTGGATTCAGTTTGTCAAGATATGCGTATGTAGAGATCTCTACACCACACACGTGCGCATGCATATAGCTAGCCCTTAAGTTCCCTAGACAACCTGATGATGGCCAGTACAGGCCGAAACATGTAGTTGTTTCCATCGCATAGTCATTAAATACACCTCAATGATTAAGTTGTGTTTGACTACATACCATTTCCTAGGAAACAGGTCAGTTGAGTGCAGATGCAAAACAGACTCTAAAACTCCTGGCATCTGAAGGCTTATGCAGTAATGCTGCTGTGCTCTGAAACTCAATAGAATGGACACTGTAGTATGAGGATTTTCAGATTCTGTACCAGAAAATAACTGGTAATGCAGGTATAAGAGGAATGAAATGCATTTTGATATTTGCATTGTTTGTTGTTTTTCAGTCAGTGTCTTACAAATGTACGATTTGCGGTTTTTATGACATTGTGTATTCTGGGTTTTGAAGTGATGTAGTCCTGAACATTTTGGATGAGTGTGCTCTTTGCAACAAGTGACCTATATATTTGAATACTTTTGTCTAGTTTGTGTTAGAAATGAAGTGGTGGAAAGGCTTAAAGCATTTACGCAGCATCTTTTTATATTTCTGTGTGGATGACATAACAGTGAGTACCAGTTAGTTGCCTTAGAGGACATTCATGGCTACAGTAGAAGAACACTTATGATGACATTAGTCTTTCCATTACTCTATTTTACTTTTTTGGTTAATTTGTAGGTGCTGTTTTCTTAAAACCTTGAACTGTGTGCTGTGTGACTGCAGCAGTTCAGTATTTTAAAAAATATTCAGCAGATTTGCATGTTTGTATAGTATATCTTTATATTTTTGAAAGAAGGGTTATCATAATGTATGTACAAGGTGATTGGTACTATGTACTTACTATTACAATGGAGAGACCTTGGGAACATTTTGCGAGTGAACAAGGAACTGCATGTAACACATTAGCTTTCAGGTCAAATGTTTGTTATTCCTACGTTATCTCTCTTTCTAGAGAATATGCATTTCTGCCTGTAGTATTTGGATATATACTGCCTCAGAATTGGGCTTTGATAGACAACAAAACATGACTGAATAATCCTAATAGTCATGTTACAAAAACTGACATTATGATTTATGGCAGCAATTCTTCTCTTTGTCACCATGTTCAGACCAGCTGTGGGGTCCACCCAACCTCCTATCCTTTGGGAAACAGGAGTTCTTTCCATCTTTCCAGAGATAAAATGGCTGGAATGTGAAGCCAGCCACTTCCACCTTGATTCTGAGATTATGAAAGTACAGACCTTTTCATCCACTTGTTATACATCGTATGGTTACATGTTTGAGCAGGGGTACAAGCATAACAATGTTCTGTTATATGCTGATTTAATTTGAACACATTTTCTTCTATTATTTGCAGAAAAGGTTTGAAGGAACCAGAGTTACAGTAGAATCATTTTTAGCATGGAAGGCAAGATTTGATGCAGAACTGGGAGCAAAGAAAATCCAAGACAAAGAAGATAAGGAAACAAGGAAGTTAACAGGAAGAGAATTGTTCCTGACAGATAAAACCCTTAATGAATCTGACCTCAAGTTTCTTGAAGATGGTAAATCTTTGTATTTAAACAAGTTCCCCCTTCCCCCCCCCCCCACACACACACACACACAAATGAGAATAGCCCAGAATGTAGGCCAAAATAACAACATAAAGATAGATTGATATTAAGGAACGACACTATTAAATGAAAATGACATGAAGAAATCAATGGCAGATTAATTTCAAGGAATGCTTGTTACTATTTAATTTAGAACCTTTTTTCCTTTCACCTTTTTACCTAAGGATGGAAACAAATTCAATCCCACAAAATGTGTTCTCTTAAGACTTCTAGGTGGTGGAGAAAGTTCAGAACCCAGGTAATCCTAAGTTTGCACATTGTTATAAAATTCTAAAAAATATTAGCAACGAACACTTTTATTTGAAAAGTACTTCATACCGATATTCTACTTTATTAATTAGCTCTGTGGTGTAAAACCCATGTTAGAAGCTGATTGTTACTCTTCAGGTCAAGAAATTTTCGGTGTCCTATGGAACCAAAAGATTCATTACTGTATTTAAAAACTGCACATTGATTTGTATTCAGAATCAGTTGAATTAAGTCCACTTGCTCACATCCCATTCTTTTCAGGTATGTTTAATCTGATGTTATCCTTTCACATGCATTTCCTTTCTGTGTTTATGCATGATACATCCCTGCCAATCAATTTTTCCTCCACTTTATCAATCTGTTAACTGGTAAAGACTGCAGGTGCCAAAGCTGCTCACATGCATCCCCTTGGTACTTTCACTCTCACCACATATTCTGTCTTCAGCACTGTGATCTCAAAGACCCTCAGACACTTCTAAATTTACATTTAAGAATTTATGTTTAGATACTAATGATGTATTTTGTTTTGTAGGTGGTGACTCTATTAAAGTTGATGAATCCCTTTTCCAAGATTTAGAAGAACTAGATCTTGATGCAGATGAAGTACTTGATGATGACAGTTCATAGCTGCCTGCAACTAAATATTTTTATTCTCTTATTTGTGTGCCAGTGTGGATGAGTGAATGGGGTTGCAAATGTGTGTATGTATACAAACATTACCAAGGAAATATAAGATATTTTTTTGAACATAATGGGTAGCATGAATGGTGTTTTATTTCCACTGGTTCAGGTCAACATTGGTGGGGAAGGATGAATGATGTATTGCTCTGACACATTCGTGCCTGTAGTCTGTTTGAAAGTTGCATTTAAACATGTGTCCTAATATTAGTGTATTTCAGGTACTTTCATCAGAATTTACTCATTACATTTTATTTTAAAACAAAAATGCTGTGTGAAATACATACTCATTATGTTACATAAACACATGTATTCTGAAGATTGAGAAAGAACTATTAACTATTATGGCTGTGAGCTGATAAAAATGTTTGATCAGGCATTTATTATTAGTCTTTATTCACTGTGTATTGAACTATTGCAATGATGCTTGCATGCCTTCCTGCTGCTTGGAGTATTGCTTGTTTTTTTAATACCAATAATTTTTACCACAAGGTAAAATCTAGCCACCAGCCACACATTACTGGGAGATTTAAATTCTCTCTTCTGAGATTATGATAGTAATTGATTGACTAATTGCTTAATTAATCACACATCATGTCATGTGATGTACCAATTTAGTAGTAAGTACATGTTGTGCAGCTATTGTGACATGTGGGCTGCTGTTTGAGGGTAGACTAGACTTCACAGTTGAATGCCAGTCAGTTGCATAGACAGTTTGCATTCACAGGGACATCCCATAATGGCTGGGGTGCTCAGGGCAGCAACATACATCATAGGCTTTATCTAGAAAACTAGTATGTTTGATTTTTGTCATTAATAATTTACATATTCTCAGACTAACAAATGTCCAAATTGTACAATCTTCTGTGTTCTCACACCATGCAAACTTTTAGGCAGATACTGGTGTTTTGGAAGAACATACTGCTTACAGTGTATTATGTATTTGGGTTTTTATGTTGTGCATAGGTTCCAAAGCTGTGGCCAGTAGACCCTTGTGGGCTGCTGGGACTGTTCCCTGAATTCACAGCAAATTTTGTTCTTCCAGGCAGTGCTCAGTTTTGTCTGATATCCCAACTGCTGTGTTTCAGGCATCTTCCATGCTTGGCATGCCAAGCAGGAGCTGCTTTCTCCCACTGCTCACTAGGCCACAGTTCATGGTTACTGTTTACATAAATAGTTCTTTTGTCATGTATTTTCTCAATTAATGATGTCTAACAGTATAAATGTTAGCATGTGAGGATCCATGAAATTTTTAAATTTAGGAAGGGGTCAAAATACTTGAAAATATTTGGAACCATGGTTCTAGTATTATATTGTGAGGTTGGCGGTGGTGGTGGCATTGGTGGCGGCAGGAGAGGAGGAGGCATTTGTGGTTGTGGTGGTTTTCTTTGTCTTTTAAAAGACTGAGAAAGAAATGGACAGGGTTATCCACTCAGGGGCAGTGGTGTGACCAAACTTTCTCATCATTCTTTCAAATGTGATCATATTTATCTTAAAATCCATCATTGTCCTATCAGTCCTTTTAGCAGAGAAATGTATTTTTTGAAGTATGACAAGATCACTTTATATGACCTTCAGCACAAGTGGTTTTTGAATCAGGAGTAGCTTGCATGCAGCCATCCAACAAAATTTTCTGGCATGTCTCATAGCAGGGATGACTGCTGTCTTATCAAAACTGTGGCTTTCAGAGTACCAGCAGTCATGTACATTATGGTTCCTTATGAAATAAGCTCTAAAAAGGTACAGAAATATAATATGAAACTTGGTCCATTGCCAGTAAGAATGTGCATACTCCAAATCTTGTGCTGACGTAAGAAGCTTTCATAGTGTTAGAATAGTATTTCAGAGCCCTTCTTTGAACACACAATTCGAGAACTGGCTTATGTATTTAACAGTAGGACACTGCGTCAGCATGCTGAAGGGAATTTAATACAGGATGTACACCTTGTGTGATGAAGAAACAGTCAGTAGAGGTAATGGAAATATGTGAATATGTGTGGTTGCCCTATCCATAACAAAAGGACTGGTTAGAAACAGCAGTGGACATACTGTAGAGTCTAGATGTTTGAGATTTGACCTTTTGTGATCAGCTGTTATACATAGTCCTGTCACAAGTTCTGTTACAACTTTCATGTTGTCCAAAGCCGGAGAAAATGAGGTGGGAGGGTTGTAAAGATGGCTGTTTTTTAACTGCTGTCCCTTCAGGTACATGTGCTAAGTCAGTTTGCTCGTATCTGTCACAGCGTCAACATGGAGTGGAGTGTCAAGGAAAACCATGTGGCTGTGATTGCCTGTCACAATTGCAGAAAATCCCATTCTTAAATTTTCAAACTCTTAAAACCATTGAAAATTTCGCGAATGTTCATCTATTGGGCAATTAAACATTATGAGGAAATCTGGAGGGTTAGAGACAGGGCTATGTCAGGATGCGTGAAAAGTGTGAGGGCTGAAGCCGCTATCAAAACAGTACAGGAGTGGATTGGCCGAAAACCACTCTGGAAACAGGAGATTGTGTCCCGAAAGCTGAACGTATCAACCCAATCAAGTCATGCCTCATCAGAGACGATCTACATGTGAAAGCACACCTCCGCTCGAAGGGACACCTCCTTACTCCTGCTTTGAAGGAGATCTGATGGGCAAGAGCAGAGCATCTCCTCCAGTGGCATGCCGAGAACAGGCACGAAAACATCCTCTTCATGGACAAGAAAATCTTCACCATTGAGGAGCAGTGTAACAACCAGAAAAACAAGATTTATGCTCACTCGTCCCATGAGGTACGTTCTGAGGGTGCAGGGAGGCCATCACACTTCCTGCCTCATGGTATGGCTGGGGGGGGGTCCCATCAGGGGGTGACACCTCTTTATTTTTGTGAGAAAATGGTGAAACTGGTGCCTGAGTGTATAAAGAGGATGTGCTACAAGGAGTTGTGAATCCTCTTAACATGACCCTCTTCAATGGTCAGGAATGGGTCTTCCAGCAGGACTCGGCTCCTGCCCACAAGACCAAGATGACTCAGGAGTGGCTGCGGAGGAACCTTCTGACCTTAATCAGCACCGAGAATTGGCCCTCAGGGAGTCCAGACCTCAACCCCCTGGACTGTAAACTGTGGGCTGTTTTGAAGGACAGGACTTGCCAAAAACATCACAGCAACCTGGAGAGCCTGAAGAAATCCCTTGTGAAGGTAGCAGCAGAGATCCTCCTGGAGACAGTGTGTGTGGTGGCAGCACAGTGGCTGGAGTGTCACAAGGCTTGTGTTGAGGCAGGGGGTGGCCATTTTGAGTGACATTATTATAAATGAAAACTTAAAACTTTTACAAATAAATTATTTGTTTTGAAAAGTGGATGTTTTATTTGATTCTAGGTCACATTGTACTTGTAACAGAACTTACGGCAAGACTATGTAGTACCATGGTTTTGACCTTTTTGTTACTGGCTCTGATGAATCAGAATGGGACTATATGGCTGAAGATTTCATTTTGCCAGCTGTTCTATTATTGCATGGATCACTGAGCTCAGTCAAGCTCTGTCCTTCAGTTTGATTGCCTTCATTCTCTGTAACTTTGTTTTGTTCTTGCTATTAAAATAACCTTTCATACCATTTATGCTTTTTAGATTATATTATATATTTGTTACTGGTGTTACAGAATTTCTCAAAATCAAGTAGATATTTTCCAAGATTAAATATCTTTATGCCCTCTCCTATTTTAGGGTCCTAAAGGGCTCAACAAAATCTGGATCCTAAGTTGCCATAGCATACAGTATTTTCCAGCATGATAAATTTTAATGTCTGTTATTTGTTTCTATGAAAATATCAACCCAATAGTGAATGTGGAACAGAATGGCTAATCTCCAGCAATGAATGGTTATAATATCAACATCTCTATTTATCAGGCATTTGCAATCATACATGCTACAGTAAATTATTGGTGGACATTTTGTTTGTAATGTCAAGAGGTGGCACAAAGTTTGGCTTGTTTACAGCTTAGAAAGGGCAGAACAATCCACACATCAGTTGGCTATACACATCCAAACGGCAAGACATGATCTTGCTCCTGATGTATTAAAAAAAGTTTAATGCCTTGATGTATAGTAATAGGTAGACAAATATGCAATGTCTGTTAAGTTCCTACTTGTAAAAGTAAAATAGAGTGAAAAATTGGTTTTAATGCTCAGTCTGATGGTGATATGTAATGAACCATTGGTAGTGTGTATGTGAAGTCGCATAAAGAGATCATAAAATATATCTCCACAACTTTACTTCATGTACCATTACTGCACAATAAACAGTGCACTGAAAAGAATGTGGCTGCCATGGAGATGTTTCTGTGGCTTTGAATGACTCTTTTATGGAAGAGTTTGCGTGTATGGCTCAAGAGCAGCGTGTTTGCTGTAATTTGTCTTGGTCTGTGAAGTGTTTAAATTTTAACCACATTGTGCGTAAAGCTCTTCATTGAAATGATCAAGGAAAAGTCGGATGTTGCATGTATCAGTTACAGACTTTTATATAGTGAGATGGATAGAAGGTGTATGTGGTAAGACAGGGTAAAGTTTTACCATGTGCTGCGCAAAGGAACCAAGAGGAACTGGGTGTGAAGATTTAAGAGTGAATCCAGAGAATTTTATTGATCTTTGAACTTTGGTGCAACTGCATGTGCCAAAACATGACATAAAAATGGAAGTATTATTTTGTTATATTCTTCATTGCTCATGGAGGAACGGGAAGCAGAGACCACGTGGAAGATAATATTAAAATGTATCTGGCAGAAATAACATGGGAGGGCGTGGACTTAATTTGGTTCAGCGCAGGTACAAATGGGGGGGGGGGGGCTGTTATGAACACCGTAACGAACCTTTCGGTTGCATGCAATTTGGAATTTCTTCACTACTTGAACCTAGCTTCTCAAGAAGGGGTCTGCTCCAAGGAGTTATTATCGGTTCTTTAGCACTAGGTGCAACAGGAAATATTCAAAACGATACCTGCCTCGATACGTGCAGGCTTGCGCACATCAACCCGTTACGTGCTGCCATCTGTCCAGGACCGTGTAAACTGAAAACAAAAGGTAAGCGTTCAGCGTTGCGCTCTTATTCGAAGAGGTGCCAGTAGGTGGCATGGATTGAAATCAATACATTTGGAATTGGGAGTGTTGGATGAATAGTTTTCTGCGGGAAGTTATCAGATTAATTGAGTATTTATTCGTCTCGTGGTGCAACGTAAGACGTGATGTGTGTGAAGGATGAATTGTAATTAGTTTTAATTTTTCGAAACGTTACGGATTAAACGTGGTTCAGTCATTTGGCGTTCGACATTTGCCGCGTTACATTTGTTGAGTATGTATGCGAGCTTGTTGAAGTAAACGTATTTTGTAATACTTTTCAAAACGTAAATAGAAAGGTTGCAGCACCGAACACAGTGACAATGGCTTGAGACACCGATATTTGTTGTGTGAAGTGGATATGTCTGTGACAAGATGATGTCAGAAACAAGTCTGTTGCAGAAGTACGTAGGCTTTGCCATGTGAAATCCAGCTGGTACCGCTCTCACGTTGGGTTTGAACAAATCGGTATTCATCAGGCTTCTAGGGCTTCATCTTGCTGTGGTTGGTGAATGATCAATTGGCTATGCACTTACATTTTGAGCGCAATACCAATGCCAAATGTGATTGTGCCATCCTTTCCTTGACATGGATGGGGAAGGTGCCTGATGAGCTGCCAGAAGTAAGTGTGACGTTGGTGGCATGATTATACTCTGTGCTAATCGTAATGTGTTGTGATGCACAACTACCTCTTGGGTGGAAGAGATGCTGTTCCCATCAGTTTGGGTGCATGGAGTTTTGAGCTACTAGTGGAAACGACGCAACTTACAGGCTGAAGACAGGGAAAAGAATAGTTACCAGTTTATAACAGATGCTGGAAATGCTGTCTGTTGTTATGCATACATTCATGGCATCTTCTTAAAAGGTTTATGCTTATGCGATTAAGGCTGGTCGCTTTTACATGATGTCTGAGGGATGTCGGAGGAGAATGTTGAAGCCCATCACCAGTTTCATCCTTTTCTTCCATAATGAGTTTTCATAACTTTATTCCTCCCTCCAGAGTGAGAACCCTATGTTCCTGAAATGTACAGCTAAGTCTTCTCCATACTTTGCTTGAAGAGACATGTATCATGTAGCATAACATAGTGAATTAATCATTCGGGTAAAGTAGAGCATTATGAGCTTGTGAATATGAGTGGGCCGATACAGAAGCATAAACTTAACTGTGTTGTTGCTGTTGAAAAGTTTGTTGGAGCAAAATTCAAGAGTATTTGGATAAAATTTACTGATAACAGCAACAAAAGGCATTTCCTTGTCCCTGCTGTCATCTGGGTTTATTTTATTTGTACTATTTTTAGTCTGTGTTATCATTTCCACCAGTATTTAAATCTCTGTGATGTGTCGCAATGGGAGAGCATCTGACACTTCTGTCCTAGAGGTTTTATGTGGGGTGCTCCAATATTCTCATTGTAGTTTCCAGTACTTAAAAGGGCTTAAGACTAAATACTGACTGCAACTTGGAAACTAGAAATGGTCATTGAAAAACACTACTGGGCACAGTTTAGTAATGTTTACATGAATAGAAAATTAGTATTACAACCATGGGTTTTGGCTGGTTACTATTACGTATGGATGTAAATTAAGTGAATTTCATCAGCAAGTTCTTATAATAATACTTAAAGTTTTTTTTTTTTACCTAGATATTTTCTGCCCCTGAAAAAGTGATAATCTGAGGGTCATTGCATTAATTGATAGTTGAACAATCTGAAGTTTCTATTAGTGTTGGTTTAATATTGAAAGTAGTAGTAGTAGTATGATGTAGTTAGTGATATGAGAGAAAATGCAGACAGGCATATGTATTATGTTTTTCTTATCTTGAAATATTGGCTTATTTTGGAATCTAAATGTGGTAGCAGATCATTGACGTTCCTGTTCTTTAACTGTTTTGTAGATATTGAGTAAACTGTGATTGTAATGTTAGCTTCAATGCAGATGAGGTTCCGCTGCTGTTGCTAACAGACATGTAACTCAATAACTTCATCTGATATACTCCAATACTGACCTTTTGATGTCATGTTGCTAACCCTTTTGTAGTGAGAAGTCCTTGCTTTTTTGTATTGGTTTTATTTATTTGCTGTACTAAACTTACCCTCCAGAAGGGAGTTGGTAGCCTTTGTTTACTCCAAAGTAATTTTTGCCTTATTGTAATTTTATTTTTAAATAAATAAATGATTTGTTTTTATAGATAACCATTTTTATTTATAAACCCTGTAGCCTTTATTCCTTAATTTCCTGTTGGCTTTATTTTTTACTTTGCATGGTAGATGTATTTTATAATTTAATTTTGTGTGCTTGTTTGAAGGTAATGTGTGTGTGTTTTTTTTAACAGATCCTCAGCTTAACCCCATGTGTCTTATTAGTGTGAGAGACTAGTATGCCGCATACTAGCAGTTGCACAAATTAAGAAATTTTTGACTGATGCTTTGGATGCTTTGTCAGTACATGCATTGATAGTGGTTTTTTTTTCTCACAAGCAAGAAGTTGTCGCCATAATATTTAAAAATCAGTTTCAGCTCTCAGTAAATACTGTGTCTTACTCACAAAGAGTTGTTAATGCTGATTTTCATTTATCTGGTTGGTTAAATTGTGACTCCCCCTTCTGTAGACCTCCCATGTGCCCAAGATTTGCAAAGATTGGCTATTAATTGACACGTATTGAGCTTATGATGTAATTGTCAAGAAATTTTGTTTTATCATAAATTATTTTAGACACAAGTCTAAAACCTGAGTGTTCATTAATTAACTCCACTTAGCACTGGATGCTGGATTTCACCTGAAATAACACGCATTTGTCTAGTGTGTGCAATGTGCAGTGTCATTGTACGGCCAAGTCATTCTAGAATTAATATATAGGTTGTCTTTTTAATGTTGCCCGTGAGCATGGCAGTTTTTACGTAATACTTCTTTATTCGTATTCACTCAATCCACAAAAGGAACCACGTGGGACCATGGGATATAGAATTTGTCCATAGTAATATATAACACAAATGTGTTGAGATTACAACATAGTCACATAATACAGACAAAATTTAAACCTGCATCCGCCAGGACTCACAGTGGCAGATGCATTCTGTAGTACAGAACAGGTATCGCCAACCGAATGCAGGCGGTCGCTTTCGTGCCCACGGAAGGGTGTTTGGTGATTGCGAGAATTTTGAATTATTCACAAATTCGTAACTGCTTGTTGGTAATCACAATCCACTTGGTGATTTTCACTCTACGAACCGAATTTCTGTCTCGTGTCGACGGATTCTAGATGTCTAGAATTTACAAATAATGTGCGTATCATTTGTCTCAATGAAGTCGTCAAGTCGCACCCCCCCCCCCTTCATCCCTTCCGCCTTTCGACATATTCATACCGTGCTAGCAGTAAATTATATGCTTCTAGTAGCTGACCACCATGCAAAAAGAGGTGGCGACACCCGGTCTAGCACCTCTTCCTCAGTTGTAATCAGGCATATGGAGAGGAGTGGAGAAATGTGACGCTTTGAATATAATCTTACCTCAAAGCAACATTTTTACTTACAGTGTTGCCTGATTTCGTCGGGAACGCGTTCAGAGATCAGTTGAAGCAAATAATTTCATAAGAAACATGAGACCATTTGATACCCTTCTCTAGTTACCCAAGTTGTGTTGACGTGCGTTATGCATTCGGTATATTCAAGGTACATGGTGGGGACGCTGCAGTACACGACCGGCGACGCTGTCCAGGTCGCAGAGTGCCGCATCGAAAGATGGTGTAAGAATTGGCGCAGAATTTTGAGGGAAGCTCGTTGCTTCCCACGAATGAATACAGATTCTGGGCAAAACCCGTTGCTATGCGGTGAATCCCACGTACATATGCGTGCAGAATCTTCGTTGCGACTGAAATTGTGCGATTATTTTGTCCGTGTCACCTCCGAAGAGTACAAAAACTGTACCGGTATATCACGCCTGCCATATACAATTTTTTGAATGGCTGCAACATTACCCGATAATCTGTTCACGTGTGCGGCTGAATTTATACATGGTGGCACTAAAACACGAGCAGTTCTGCCTCTGTCGCAGCAACGTCCAGTCCAAATAGTACAATTTTCGACACAGGTTTTAGCAAGCGTATAGACCTATTGTAGGGGCCAGGGTAGCGTAGTCCGTACAGCGACCTGCTACGTCCTCGACGGACCGGGATTGGAACCTCAGTGGGGCCAAGGGGTTTTCGCCAGATCCCGTCCAAACAGACGCTGTGGCCCACTCGGCCCTCTCAAATGGGTACCGCGAATTTTTCCGGGGTTAAAGCGACCGGAGAGTGGCTTTGAGCACCCATCCCCATCTTCTTCCCCTCTGTTCCTCATGGCACGTTACGGGGAGAACTTTGCTTCTATAGGCCTATTGTAGAACGTAGTACTTAAACAATATTTTACGAAGGGACGTTTAACAGCTGTATAATAAGTCACAGGGATGTTCTGGTATATGAAAATCATTTAAAATTTTTAGATGACTGTGTAGTCTGGGTCAATGACTGATAGTACTTCCAGAAATCAAAATTCTGACGAGTACAGTCTGTAGACGTTGTGGCCTAAGGTGAAGTAACAGGAAGCAGAAGACAGGATGATGTTTAGCTTCGTGCTTTGTATTCCTCGCCGAATATTAGTGTGATTAAATGAAGGAGGATGAGATGGGCGGGGTATATGGCACGTACAGGAGAGAAAAAAAATTAAGCGCGTTATTAACGATGGTTTCAGTCGCTAAGATTATACAGCGTCGGTTGTGGATGAATGAGCATGCAGCGTTTGTGGAATGATACGGCCTGGGGAAAACCGAAATACTCGGAGAAAACCCTGTACCAGCGCCAATTCGTCACTAACCCCATATGGAATGGCCTGGGATTGAACCTTGGCCTCTGCTATGAGAGGCCAATGTCTTACTGCCTGAGTCATGGCACGGTTTTTAAAAGAGGAATGCATGCATGATTTGGTGGGGAAAACTGAAAGAAATAGACCACTTGGAAAACCTAGAAGTAGAAGGATATTAAAATAGATCTTAAAGACATGGGATGGGAGGACGTGGAAGAGACTGATGTGGCTCAGGGTAGGAACAAGTGGCGCACTTTTGTGAAATCGGCAGTGAACCTTCGGTTTCCATAAAATGAGGGCAATTTCTTGAATAGCTAAGGAACTACTAGCTTTTCAAGAAAGACTCTGTTCCAAGGAATTCGATGTTTTCTCCTCGTGTAGATGGATACGTTTATGTTATGCGATTTTAAACCCTGATGATGGCGTACTATAAGACACCTTCGAAACGCGCATTGTTTGGGATGTTAAAAGGTTGTTTATTCAGATATGTGTGGTGGAGATTAGGCCGCGAGGGAGACCAGTGCGGAAACCTTATGGAATAGTCCACTGTGAAGGCCGATAAGAAAAAAGGGCTATGGCAGTAAAATGAGCTAACGGAAATAGGTTATGTGTTTTGACCATGAGTGTATTGGCATAGGTTGTTATACTGACTGGCTTTGGTAATAGGTGTTAAAGCTTTGGATTATGCTACGGTGTTAATTACTGTACAGCAGTCATAATGAAGCCTGTCGGATTGTTGAAATGTGTTACAAATGTCAGAGGGTACAGGTTCTGTACAAATTGAAGGCGGATAAACTTGTAGGTCTTCTTTAACCTTGTATCGTTACATCAGTTCCTGATGCGCGAACGCTTCTTACCCATCGTACGAGGAGACAGAGCATGAGGTAGATCGATGACTCTTAAGGGTTACGAGTTGAAAAGAGATCCCTGAGGGATGTGGAACTGACAGACAGAAAAGTGGAGGGGCGCTTGGATTACTGGAGACGGAGAGGATGGATGTTATTGCAATCCCTTGAAAGCAGAAATGATATATGGTTTCGTTTCTTTATTATAACCTACCTGTAAGATTTCAGTAACAACTGCAGAAGTATCTTCGAGTGTGATTGGATGACGATCACAAATGGTGATATGAGATCTCGTAATATAAGATTATTTCCTGGTGTTTGCCTAGATGAATCATAGAAGAAGAAGAATCGAATAATGGACGAATTTCCTGCTGAGGTTAGAACTGAGATGGAAATCATTCCACACCTGGCCGAACGGAATGGGTGTAAGTTTTAGGCCTAGGTCGTGTGGGTATCGTTTTCTTGAGAGGCGACTTTAGTTTTTTATATATATCCGCAGCCGTGCTAAATTTTGGAATGAGATATTTCAGTCGAGGGAATACTTAAATTATTTGTGCCCCTTTTCCTTAATAGGAACGTACGAACACACGTGTAGTAATACTGTAATTAATTTTGACAGTTTGCGTCAAGGGGGTAGTGCACATTGCACACTTTCCGCTTTGCGTGTTACCGTTTACGTGGTTGATTTTCAGGGAAGCAGCTTGCTAATAAAGGAGAGCCTTTGTGTATGCTGCAACATAACGAGAAATTACGGCCGGAAATGGCCGTCCACTTTCTGGAAAATATTTGTATATTGAATGGCTAACAGAAATTATGCATGAGTTAATAATTAAAATAATATTGTTATATTTCTATGCACGATATCGTCTAGTCATGGGGTCACTTCGTACTGATGATGGTCTCATTTAAGATGTTGGCCCTGAGGCCAGCTATTTTGATATTTGCGCTGCTTTCCTCAGTTCCTCCAGTCAGATCACTGGATAAAGATTTCATCAAGCAACTACCAACTCCTGCTGTTTTTATTAAATTCACGAAGCCAATATATTGATGCTACCCAATCTAATAAGTCAAAAAAAAAAGCTTATTGGGGTAAACCAAGAATCAATAACACTCCATACTTCTTCTTTAATTTTTTTTATTGTTGTGGCTTATTTAACTGCTTTTTTTCAGTAGTTTAGATTACGTAATATCGATCGGAGTTATTGTTGTTTGTCTTCAGGTCGTAATAAAATCCTTCACCATTCCATCAAGGTGAGAATAAAATTTACTCTCTTCATAAAGAGGGCATTACAAGCGACCGGACTGGCTCTGGGACCCATCTAGATTTGAATGGGTATTGTGGGTGAAGCGGCCGGGACGTGAATCAGACCACTTACGTCTAGCGCGGAGGTTAAAATTGCATGGTGCTATATCTCCACTCCCAACACATGTCTCCATGGTGTTCCAGGGACAACATACCCTTTTACTCTAATATCATGCAATGTGGAGAATCATATGTTACCGGCATACGTTGGGCTGGTAAGGGAAAAGCATATAGCTTCTCTGTTGAAACTGTCGGAAATTCGGGGGCATTAAACAAACCGTTAATCACGCCGTGTCATTGGGGTCCGTACACGATCTTGGCCTCTCTGACAATCGCTGTCCACTCCCCTTTGACGGAAACCTTCAGCCTCCATCTTGTGACCCCAGTATACCTAAGGTAATTTCTTCACACCCCGTCGAGTCACTTTTTCCTAGGTGTTCTCTGCCCTCTGCCACCTGGATTTCCCAGCATCTTTACCATGCTTCTGTCTACCATTCGTATTAGGTGTCCAAGCCATCCCGGCCATCAGGGTTGGCTCTCGGCACCAGCACATACCTGGGACGGCACATTTCGAAGGGCGGAATTTTAGTCACAGTAACTGTACGTTTTTCCACATAGTATACGGTTCAACCATAAATATTCGTAGTTGTTTTTGTTAAAGTTACGCGAGTGTACCAGATGGAATTTCTTTTATTTCACTAACTGCAAATTTCCTTCGTTTTATTTTTGTAAATTTGGAGCTGTCTAAAAAGAACTGATGCAAAATGCAGGCAAGTATGGGTAAAAACCGTAACAAAATGTGAAAGGGGAATTTATTTGCCTGGGGTGGCAGAAAACACAGAGCCTCTACTGCTGGCCTTTACTTTTAATTCCTGCACAAGGTCTGGTTGTTTAGGTAAATGACTGAACTCGACTTAAAAGCCTGCTGCGAGTTGAATTTGTTCATGTCTTGTGCAAGGACGTTGTCGGTAGCACAGGCTGTAACTATAGCGTGGAACGGTAGGATGAATTATAATTGAGAAGGATGTAGGAGGGAGTAGAGGTCTCGTAATTTGAGACATCATTGTATCCGTGGGGGACCGCGGTAGCACAGTGGTTAAGGTGCTGTGCTACACATCGGAAGGTCGCTGGTTTGATCCCAGCTGGTGTCAGTGGATTTTTCATTGACATAAAATCCATCCGATCGCATTATGGCCCTGGAGTTGACTCAGCCTCGAACGGAAATTAGTACCAGGATTATTTCCTGGGGGTAAAGGCGGCCGGTGCGTAAGGCTGACAACCTACCATCATCCTGTGCCGTTGTCACGAAATATGGGAACCTTAACTTCCTGGAACCCTCTGGGCCTGTCCAGGCCTTTAATGGGACTGCTTTACCTTTGCCGTTGTACCCATATTTGCTAAGAGTGACTGAGGAAAACCATCGGGACAGTCTTATGTCCTGCCCGAGTTTCGTCCCTGATACCTCATTCTGAACCTAGATTACCATTTGGCTTAGTACACTATCTTCCTCGTATTCATTTTCTTCCTCATTGTTATTAAATCCCGGGACGAGGCAGCGGGGAAGTGGAGAAAACTACAGAATGAGGAACGTAATTATATGTACTCCTCACCAATTATTATTTGGGCTATCAAACCGAGAAGAATGAAAGGCGGTGCATGTAGCACGTATGGGGGAGAGGAGAGGTGCATACAGGATTTTGGTGGGGACACCTGAGGGAAAGAGGCCACTTCGAATGCCCAAGCGTAGATGGATCTTCAGGAAGTGGGGTGGTGGGCATGGACTGGATCGACAAGGCGCAGGACAGGGACAGGTGGCGGCCACTTGTAAGTGCAGCAATGAACCTCCGGTTTCCATAAAATGCGAGGAATTTCTTGAGAACCGGTTAGCTTCTGAAGAAGGACTCTTCTCCATGGCGTAAGTAAAGTTATTAAATCCCGCTCGTTGAAGCATTGCACAGTCGTTTCTCATAAAATCTATTCCCCAGCAGTACTTTACTATCAACTTGTGTGTTACAACTGATACTGATTTGTTACACTCAGACTGTCTTTTCAGCTTCAGCGATTGTCTTAGTGGTGACATCGCGATTTTGAAATTCGTATGGTTCCGTAGGTGGGCCAGGATAGCGTGGTCGGTATAGCGACTACGCTACGGTCTGGACGATCGGGGGACCGAATCCCCGTTGGCCCCGAAATTTTCCGCACACGGCCAGGATGGCCCGGGGGGCCCAACCCCCCCCCCCGTACAATGGGTACCGGGTCGCTTTACCGGTGATAAAGGTGCCGGGGCATGGCCTTGACCACCCATCTGTATGTAGCGCCGAGGTTAGCGAAAGAATGGAGATGTACTTCTCTTCCCTCTCTGTGCCTTCATGGTAAACGTTACCTTTTTTACTTGTATGATTTTCTGGTCTCAAGTTTGAACTTCATATTTTAGATTTGATTGAAGGGATTTCACCGTTACGTTGTTCCTCACTTTTGTCACTTAGTGACTTTTTGCTTTGTCAACACGCAACATGGCTTTCCGATTTTGTTTTGTGTGTTTTTTTACTACAAAATTGCACTACCAATGTGCAGATGTATAGTGATTTAGTTGGAAACCTGGTATATAACTCTTTCAATGAATAGAGACTTCAGCTACAGTAATGGGTTAATTTCCACTAGGAAATTCCCATCTGTTGCCCATATTTGTGGAGAAAGGATAGAGTTTGAGTGGGCAACAAGTAGTATTGTTAATGAATGCGGATTTCAGCCCATACTCATTACATCAGAAATACACAACGCTTCATGTCTCCCAACATAGGGAGGTTGAATTTATACATAAAGCGTAGCACTCAGAGTGATAACTGTGGGCAAGATTTCCGATGCACAGGTGGCCAAGTGTCGGAGTAACGACCATTTAATGCGTCTTATTCAAGAGACAGCAGCTGACCTGCACGGCGTGGGTAGGGTCTCCTAACACTTGCGACGACGGTCGGGGGAGAATATATTGATCCTTTCAAAAACATAAGCCTCTATCACTGCATGACCCAGTTTTTTTCTTTTCGTTTATAACAAGGCTCATATCAAATTTATGCACAATTATAATCACGTACAACACTACAGAAAACAACTGTTATTATCACAAGCACCTAAAACACGACTGTACATCAACCCTATGTATTTTTAACTAGAATACATCGGTTACTACCCACAAACAACAGACCGTCGGCCTTCCCGAGCGCAGTCCAATTCCAAGGTCAACTGAAAAACCATAGTATCTGTATCATGCCATAGAAAAGTACCGGTACCATAAAAAGTGAGGCCAGCTGTAACAACTAGCCGACTTACGGTGGCCAACTTTACAGGTGTTTTATTGTATATGTAACCCACTACTAAAGGATATAGGGTATAAGTTATGGCTACAAATTAGTAACACGTTATGTAACCTACGCATGGTAGGCACAGGAG
>Ga0136643_10005148_pt1 | contig 18320 bp, 14 predicted proteins | sample TergutLab28metaG_FD_96883 | JGI IMG/M metagenome (GOLD analysis project Ga0136643, IMG submission 96883) | Labiotermes labralis P1 segment gut microbial communities from Petit-Saut dam, French Guiana - Lab288 P1 (version 3) (version 3) | ecosystem: Host-associated > Arthropoda: Insects >...
ATACATATATATATATATATATATATATATATAGAGAGAGAGAGAGAGAGAGAGAGAGAGAGACAGAGAGTTGAGTCGAATGATGATCGGTAAATAATAAAGTGGAAAAACGTAGAAAGAAGCGGTTGTGGGATATTTAGGTTTATAAATGGGCAATAATCCGCGAGGAACTTAAAAATGCCACGAAAGGCACCTGCTAGTATACGCAGTCTCCGCATCAAAATCTGAGCCTCGAACTTTAAGCAACGAAGCAGAAGTACTAAGTGCTCGACCGCGAGGTTCGATCTCTCGCTCGTCAAAATTAATATTTACTGCGTTGTCACATAAATACCGGTCACAGGTCAGTGATGTAAAGCACATGACTTGTGTAACTTAATCACAAAGTTATTACAGTTTTACTCTATAGTCTTCGACGTTGCATTAAACCACGTGGCGGTTACACAGGCCATAAAGTGTTGGATTTGATATTTTCCACCCCGAATCTGAAAATGTGTTCGTAGCCAGTATTTCCAAAGATGTGAATGGCATGATACCATTCCCAAAGCAGAGGCTAAATTGGAAAGTCACACATAAACGATTGAACTACCCCCTTTTGGGTTCAAAATAACGCGAGTCCATAATATTTGGCGACTGACAACGAATGGAAAAAATGTAAACCCAAAGTCTGTAATTTCTGTTCATTTGATCTGATACTTCGAGGGATTATCATGTGTGTGTGAGCGTGTGTGTGTGTGTGTGTGTGTGTGTGTTCTGGGAAAAAAGAAGCTGGATTTGTTTGGAAGGTGTAGGAGGGGGAGCAACTGGGATTCAGTCACATGACTGATTTGTATGCATGTGTATCTGTTCTTTTTTTTTTTAATCGAGGTAAATTGAGGCGAAAGGTAAACAAACAGATTTGGTGGGGCAAGGTAGCACATGACAAGGGGCGGTTTTGAGGGACAAAATTGCATTATCACACATAATATTGCATTCGTGCAGGGAAAGGGGAGAATTGCAGATAAAGTGAGAATGACATAGGCCTAGTTATTTGATCAGGTCTCTACCCATCTGTGTGTTGAAATAACATATTATTGGGGCCACTGGATTTTCAAACCTGTCTCGTTTGTTCAATGCTCTATGTGTCTAGGCACTCATAAACAAGTAACTAATAACTGTAAACAGTTCGATTGGCAATAAACATTCAATTTACGTCCCTTCTGCCTTGAAAGATTTTGCGGGATTTCTAAACCACTGTCGGAAATCCAACAACCCTCTTTCTCATTATAAAGTAAACAACAAATCCTCAGTTTCTGACTGAGGATTTGTTGTTTAGCTCTCAATGAGTTTATAGCATAGCGTGATATGTTCTGTTGCCGTAACAGTTCCTCAGCCTCAAAGAACAAAGCCTAGTCACTATAACGGTGACGTTAGTATTTATTAATTTAAATGTATACATTTTGTTATTTAATGGCCGATAAACACTTACAGAATTTACATCACGTTGTACTGCACGGCACTGCTTTGCGTTACGTTACGTCACATACCATTGCAAGTGCAGAGCAGAAGCTGAACTAACCCACAAGCAGAAAATTGCTGAAGTTCAACATCGGTAATACCCATCCAGCCCCCTCCCCCCCCAAAACCCCCCAAGATCATGAACCAAATTCACCACGTCACATCTTCAAAAATCTACCACCCTAAGATCTACCGTATCGTAATGTTCATAGGTTATATAACCACCAAGCGACTTTACTTACTTACTTACTTTATGCATGGAGCAGAGTCCTTCGTGAGAAGCTAACCGGTTCTCAGCTAGTCATGAAATTCCCCACATTTTATGGAACCTGGAAGTTCGTTGCCCCAGTGCCCGCCACCTGTCCCTATCCTGAGCCAGACCAATCCAGACCATGCCCCCCATGCCACTTCCTGATGGTCCATCTTATTATTACCCTCCCATCTATGTCTGTGTCTCCCAAGTGGACTCTAGCCCTTAGGTTTCCCCACCAAAACCCCGTATGCATATCTTCTCTCCCACATACGTGTTACATGCTCCGCCCATCCCATTCGTCTCGATTTTATCATCCGAATAATATGTGGTGATGAGTACAGGTCATTAAACTACTCGTTATGTAGCCTTCTACACTCCCCCGTAACTTTGTACCTCTTAGGCCCAAATACTCTACTCAGCAATGGCGAAAAAACATCTCTTTGTTTTCAACCATTCTGAATAAGAAATATTCAGACAAATGTTTGACGACTCGGACTCTGCTCTGGTTTCCATTCAGACACACTTTTACTAGCCTTGCCTGTTTCATAGGGATACCGGACTCAATGAAAATATTACACTAATCTTCCCTCCTAACAGAAATATAGGCTTTCTGGAAGACTATAAATATCTGATGCACTGCTCTTTTCCATTGCTTAGGTCGCACCAAAGGATCAGTCCAAGCCCGAAGCACATATACCGGTTTGGTAATGAGCTGCTAGCACCTCGCCCAAATCCCAAACTAGAGAACTACCCCTTGTCAGCTGTCCGTGACTGCTTATTCAATACATTCGCAGCTACCTTCCATACTGATGGCCGTTCCTCCGTCCGCAAACTGACGACGCGCCATACCGTGGTGACAAGAACTCACTTATCACAAAGTGACTTCAAGTCGGTGAGTCAAGTCCTTCTTACATTTTGCAAAGCACTGAGACCGACACTTAGTTTTATGCAAAGAAAATTTGTGGCTGCTCTTCTTCCCCGTCTAGCACCGAGGCTAAGAATCTGTGGATTTATATGTCTGCTCTTCCATATCCTTCTATGGCGTGGTGTTTATTTAATTACTTCATTTTAGATTCAAAGAATAATATAACAAAAAGCTAGAATTTAATTAGGGCCTTTAACTTGATGAATATTAATTTAATCATATTTTATTTTCAAGAAATCCCAAGATTTTAAACACAGGCAAGAGTTTCAAATACTTACTGAACGTACAAGTTTGTGCGTAGGTGATTGGGTGTGCGTGAGTGTGCGTGTGTGTGCGTGCGTGAGAGAGTGGATGAGCGTGTGTGCGTGCGTGAGTTGGTGTGTGCGCGCGCGAGAGAGTATGTGTGTGCGTGAGTGGGTGTGCGTGTGTGAGTGGGTGCGCGCGCGCGCGAGTGGGTATTTTGTGTGTGTGTGTGTGTGTGTGTGCGTACGTGAGTGGGTGTGTGCAAGTGCGTGTGTGTGATTGGGTGCGCGTGAGTGTACGTGCATGCATGAGTGAGTGTGCGCGAGTGGGTGGGTGCGCGAGTGGGTTACGTGCGTGTGAGTGGGTGCGCGTGAGTGTACGTGCGTGCATGAGTGGGTGCGCGTGAGCGTACGTGAGTGGGTGTGTGCGTGAGTATATGTGCGTGCGTGTGGGTGCGTGAGTGGGTGCGTGCATGAGTGGGTGCGCGTGAGTGTGTGCGCGTGCGTGGGGTTGGTGTGCGTGAGTGGGTGTGCGCGCGCGCGCTTGCGTGCGTGTGTGTGTGTGTGTGTGTGTGTGTGAGAGAGAGTGAGTGATTGTGACTTGGACAGAACAAACAGAACTCCTGTCCTGTCTGTGATGCGAGTCCCATGGGCTTGAACTGAATAACACATAGGCTTACATGCTTTCACATTCGACTGCCCTAGGCAATGGTAAAATCTTGCCTAAAAAATCCGTATAGATTTTTCAATCAGTTGTAGCAAGACGCTGGCAATAAAATCCATATTTTATACTGTTTGGATTTATTAAAATTGGAACTCACGAATATTTACTCTACAACAAACCCGTTTCCGTATATGTACAATAACAAACAGAGTAATATTTTTCAAAGCACATATGGAAATTCAATATAGAAAAAACATGATATTTATGGTATTCTGATCATAAATTTTAACAGCTTTGTATATATTTTTTGAACACTATAATGCGTTAGTATATGCTTGCGTGTATGTGATGTGTGTTAAAGCGGTGCCGAATTGGTTACTCTCACAAATTTATTAGGTAAAGAGCTATAGCAAATAATTAGTGGTTTGTGTGGGGCAAGCACAGACTGCTGTACACAGGTTTTACTTTAATTTGTACAATGAAAGTGTATATATAGTATATGAGCGGGAAACAGATTAATGAGGTGTGAAACTAAACCATAATTTCGTTAATGAATATCCAGTAATCAGATTCTTTATTTGTTGATCCTCAAAATAAAACCTGTAGATTATTTATGGTGTTCGAAAATTCTCACTATTGTTATGTTATCTGAAATAAAAAATTATAACTTCCGCTCTTGAATTTTGTTTCATTTAACAAAAGTGGAACAAATTTACGGATATTTAAGAAATTATTAGCCCTACAAATGACATCTCTTACATTAGGTTCTTTTGTTGTGACTCACTCACACATTCCTTGACACTCTCGTGCCTAGTAAAGTAACTAGAGACGATTAAGTAAATATACGTTGAAACAGTAAAACTAAGGGAAAATTTCTGTTATGAACAGCTGAAATAAAACACCAAAAATGTTTTCGTTTAATTTGACAAGAATTTTAGGAAATTATTGGTCGTTGCAGTGCGCATGGACTTTCCTCTGACTCGACCACTTTCTATGGCACAGCTTGTTCGAGTCTCACTATCATCAATCACTTTAGTGAAAAGAGAAGTAGAAACCTTTCAATTTAATCTCTTGCTTTAGGAAGGAACATCCTTTCCTTCCTCCTCCGTTTAAACTAGCAATTTCCTTTCCATATCCCCACTCTCTTCCATACTATCTCTTCACCTCTACGTTAATCTATAGAGTTGCATGTAAGGCGGAATTGGATTTCCGAATCTTCTCTTGAACCTTTCAGTTTTACCCAACATCCTTCAGTTCAACCCTCTAACCACACACCCATTAAACCACCCATTCCTCACAACAAGGAAAGAGCTGCAGCATTCAGCTGGGAGGTAGGTGCAGTTTATTTTGGAATATTTCGAAATACACAGGCCTAGAATTAGTTTTTACCATAAGAAACACACAGTGAAAGCTCCAGTCTAATGCAGAAACCTAGACCGAGTGACGATGTACGTACATTTTCGAAAATTACTTCATTAGTTTCGGCTCTGCATTTTTTTTCACGCTGAGTTGTCTGCAGTATTTAACAGTAATTACGACTTTTAAGAAACTTACAAGAAATATCAGACATGACAGAACTACGCTACGGCTTGACAGTTGGTTACTAATACAGGAAGAGGCAGCAACAAGTAACCTGGATTTTAAACACTGTTAGGAAAATATTATGGACCATTTTGTAATCAACAATTTAATAATAAGGAACTCTTATTTTAATTCGCTTCTTTATCATTATCTCTGTAAGAGCCTGACACCTCTGTCTCCCATACACAGGATGAATGCATAAAAGAAAACGTGCCCTTACGTATTCTTGTGCCCCAGAACCGATGGTGGTTTAAGGCGAAAGAGCAAAAGTATGTCGTTCATCGAGTTCTATTTGTATTATAGGAACACAAAGTGAGTCTTATATAAGTTTTCTTCTTTGGTCAAGTACATGTGACTGTCACCATTTATACTACAACAGAAACTGGATATTGTGTAATACGTCTAGCACACAGTCCATACCTAACAGCAGTCTCTATTTTTTGAGAGTCACAGATGTACAAATTGTCTACCAAACCCACATTCTTTCATTACCAGTATAAACTGTAGCAAACAAAATATTAGGTCCGTAGGATACATTCTTCGGATATTTATTGACCTCATCGTAATTGAATACCGTGAAATGCGACAATGCATAGCCATCATACTGTGCCGATATCTGCATTAGTCTGCAAAATGATGCAAATCAAAATGCCCCATTCGGGATCGTCAGGTTCCCAAACGAAAATCGGACGGCCTCCTAATATGAATGTAGAACACTATCGATAAGATAATCTACCGAATTTTCTGTTACTTTTAGAAAAATTTCTTAAATCCTTCGTTGTGTTCTGTCTGATACATTACCATCTGTTGTGTTATTATAATGATTAAGGCAGACAATTATACAATTTCGTACAGTTACAGGCATGTCTGTCCCTGTGCAAGCCATGTAGACACATTTTTTTGTCTCTTTCACGATACCACCTAGTCTTTGGAGACTAACTTGGTATTTTATTCTCTCCTAAACTGCTACGTTGTCTATTTGCTGCAGGCGTCGCCCAACGGTTCAGCCTGCTTTATTCTGGCTCCTCATTATTCTTGAGGTTTTCTAGATCACACACAACGACGCATCACAATCGGTAGGACTCCTCTGGACGAGTGATCAGTTCGTCGCAGAGACCTCTACCTGACAACACACAACACACACAACAGACCAAACATCCATGCCCCCGGTGGGATTCGAACCCACAATCTCAGCAGGCGAGCGGCCGCAGACCTACGCCTTAGACCGCGCGGCCACTGGGACCGGCAATGTAGACACATGGGGTAGAGTGAGTACAGTCTAGCTTCACGCACACGTAACTTTGACTGTAAATGGAAGTGAGTCGTCAGCTTCATACCCCTGCCGTTTAACCTCTCGGAAACGAGTTAACGATAACCAATGCACATAAGGCAGCATGGCACCAAAGATGGTCTGGGCAGTGCCGAGAATTTGTCCCTGATTTTTCGGTTGTCCAACCAATCCCTAGGAAGCTTCCTACCTCCTTCTTCAGTGCATCGTTTGTAAGAAACTCGAACTGCACAGATATTTTAAGTTTCCATCTGGGATGATACGCCGTGATGACTACCACATTATCTCTGGAGGCTTGAATCTCCAGCAATGCCTCTGTAAGAACCGAATACCCTTTGCCTCATTGACAGAGGGTGCGCATACAAACAGCCTGCAGACAAGCATAAGGGCGGAGGGGTATATATATATATATATATATATACAGCAGAGCGGGTTTAATAACATTTGAATTCCGAAGAAGTAATGGCAATTTCAAGTGCTATGGTGAAGTAATTAGAGCAGGGAAGATAAATGAAAACTAATTAGTCTTATTAGATAATACAATAATTTCTGACTCAGAAGCTACAATAAGGGAAGATCTGCTTATGGAGCGGTGGGAGATTAGTGGTGTAAGTTTTATTTATATCAAAAAGTAGCTCCATTCACCCATCTCCCTCACACCCCTCAACAAAATTCTCTCAAGTTTCTCTCCAATTTAATGCTTCCTTTAATTCTCATTTCTTGTTTTATCGTCCAACCCCTTATCCTCTTGATCTAATCCCTCTTCCTATACCTCATCCGCAATCCCCTTTCACAGTTCCGTATCACGCCTTCCATTTCCTTACATTGTGTCTTTGGCGTTGCTTATCTGAACCCTCACTAATGCATCCCTTAAATATAACACTGCACAAAGACAAGGGAAGAGTGCTGCTGGGAGCATGAAAAGCGTTTCCTTATAACGCGAATCGTGAAATGAATAATCAAATCACTGTATAACCGTTCCTTAATGCTTGCTCTCTTAAAATACTCTCTCTCTCTCTCTCTCTTACTAAAATAAATTTTAACCTATACGATGTACATGGCAGCCGAGTTACTGAGTAGACAACGGGCTGGACGGTCGAGCACTGGGACGACTCAGCACGCTATTCGATGGGGCTACAAAGACCTGATCTTGACTACTCACCTCTATCTAGTGAGCGGAAAAATACCTGTCTTTACGGAAAACCTCCATCCACACACGTGTCTTTATGGAATACTTCCACTCACATGCGCGTCTTTATGGTATATCTCCGCTCACACGCGTGTCTTTATGGAAATCCTCCACTCACATACGTGTCTTTATGGAATACCTCCACTCAAACGAGTGTCCTTATGGAATAACTTCACTCACACGCGTGCCTTTATGGAGTACCTCCACTCATACACGTGTCTTTATGGAATGCCTCCATTCATGCACGTGTCTTTTTGGAATACCTTCACTCATACACGTGTGCTTATGGAATACCTCCACTCACACGCTTATCTTTATGGAAGACCTCCAATCACACGCGTGACTTTATGGATAACCTATACGGAATACTTCTACTCATACACGTGTCTTTATTGCGTACAGAGTGACAGTGTTACTTTTACAATGTACATCCAACATGACCCTCTATATTAAGAAAGACTTATAAAATGCAAGTTAAAACATTCTTATTTCATAAGCTGAAGTCGAGTGGTTTACGATTACAGGAAAAACTACACGCTGTAAGTGTCCGTGCCTACGGGACTTGTACTGAATGAAAATGAAAGTTTTATGAAGGTGTTAGTGTTGTATAATGATATGCAAAGGGTGCCCCACTCCATACCTGTGATTTCTAAATCGCATTCATTTTATGAACCTGCGACTCATGTTGGTAACTGCAAACTTCTCAAAACCAAAACCGATAAATCACGGTAATGTTCCTATTTAAGTTATACACATTTTGCACCGAACTGTACTGTTATCCTAGAACCCTTCTGACCATAGGCCACGTAGTTGCTTATCTCCTAAAATCGTCCAAGCCGTTTCAGGTTTTCCCAAACCAAAGACATTTCAAAGAACAGTGTACGCCCCAGCACAGCATATTTACCACCCTCTGTCTCGTAAGTTGCATATGCAACCCATCCAGTCCATGAACACTCAACTTCATTCTTCCACCTCCTCAAAGTCCCTTCAAACCCCCACACCTCTTCAATCTTTCTACCCTCCAAAACTTCGTCTTCTTATAATCCAATGAAACACAAATTCTACTCTTCCTTATCCAATAAAACATCGTCACCCTCCTCTTTCTTCCCTTAAGGGTCTGTGGATTTTCTTCTTGAAGGGTTCTAGAACAAGAGAAAGGGAGCTACTCGCACCCTGTCTCATTTTATCCTATTAAAATTAACATTAATTACTCTCCTACACAGCTTGAACCTTCATTATGGACGCGAGACAAGAAAAGTTTATGAAGTTGAACCGCAGTGCAAGAGTCTCTAGCCTGACAACGTAACAGAGGAAGGAATTAAAAAATCTAGAAAGTGGGTTGGAAAATGTGGATGAAGAGTAACTGCACACCCATCGAAACTGATAAATACACGCGACACAGATTATGTGACCGTAACAAACAACATCCATAGCCATACTTGAACTTGACTGAAAACACAAGCCACGTTCTTTTTTTGTAGCGTAACAAAAAAACAGGATACGTTCCAGATGAAGAATTCTGCTTAATAGACTTCCACATATCATATTCTACAAACGTTCACCGACTTCTTGGTTTTTCCTAAATTTGTGACAAGACATAAAATAGGACGCTAAAATAAATATTCTGAAAAACGAATAAAATTATCTGAATATATAAAGATCTGAGTCTTAAATGTGCACCGAATCGAGTGACTTTACAACAAATACATAAATAAATACATACACTTACCATGCACATAGAGAATTACGTATATATATATATACATAAACACATACAGACACACACACATAATCACACTTGCATACACACATACATAAACACACACACATACATATACGCACACATACAATCATGTATAAAAATACATATATAAACACATACATACATGCATGCATGCATACATACATACATACATACTATGTACGTAAGTACCTACATACATACGTAAGTACGTACACACACACACACACACACACACACTACACACACCTACACACGTACATATATCAAAACTTGCTAACACAAAGCAGGCGATCCAATGATCACATTATGTCACTTTACAGACTCAAGATACACTGCGTGATTACGTCGATATAGGTCTAGTTATTTCTTCTCTGCGTTAAAGGAATAAAATCGGTTTAAAATGCAGTCAAGTAATCTGCATGGCGTTCATACCGATGGCACTATAGGCCAGCTTCAGCAATTAAAGAGGTTAAAAGTGAAGTTGTTTTTGTCCAAGCCAGGAAGGCATATAGCAGGAATAAAATATAAAACCGCTCATTCCGATTCTCGACACTAGATACAGGTGAGTAGTCATCTACACGTTCCGGTCGCTTTACCACAGAAAAGAACTCCGTTCCCCACTTTGTGTTCCAGAGTGTGTCTGGACCCTTCTACAGAAGAGACACTCACTTGTTCGAGAGCGAATTCGAACCCCGAAACGTCCAGAGGGTAATAAAGTCGTTATACAGACGACGTTATGTCGGTTCCGAGGGTTATCAATGTATGATGTTAATTACGTACACGTGGCTTGAAGAGGAACATCATTGTCAATCACTAGAGCAACACCCCCGAGACCATATGTTAGCTGAATTCTCTTGCACACGCAAAAAAAATGGCTTGGATTGGTGGTTTAGACACACGGCGGTCAGGATAATTCAGCTGGATCCAAAGAAATCCTGTAGTGAAGATTTCTGTCATCTAGGATGGAAAATCGTGTAGAATGGTAAACCGGAATGGAACTTTCAGAATACCTGCTGTCTCCATCCTCACCCCTGGAGATGGAGGCATCAGGCGCACACGCCAGAATCTCAAATTTGAATCATATTATATTCAGTTCGCATCCATTCGTGACGTTTTACATTACTAACTTCTTTGTAGCTTAACTAATATTAGTGTTTATAATACTCTGTCCCGTGTGCCCACTGGACGATCCCGGTGGCCGCACGGTCCAAGGCGTTAGTCAGCGCCCGCTTGTTTGCTGGGATTGCGGGTTCGAATCCCGTGGCGCAATGAAAGTCTATTTTTTGTGGGTGTTGTGTTTTATCACGTAGAGTTCTCGGCGATGGGCCGAACACTCGTCCAGAGGAGTCGTGACGAACTTGATGTGCTCGGTAAACCTTGAACCACTGGGGCTGTGGAGTCATGAGCAAAAATTGTGTTCACTGTATTTTTAAATCAGTATTTTCTTCTTCTTCTTCTTCTTCTGCTTCTTCTTCTTCTTCTTCTTCTTCTTCTTCTTCTTCTTCTTCTTCTTCTTCCACTGGCACTACAGCCCGCTGTGGGCTTTTAGCCTGTCGAACAATTTCTTTCCATTTTTTCCCGTCTGCTTCCAACTCTCTCCATCTTCTCACACCCAGCACTTGAAGATCTCTTTCTGCTTCCTCTTTCCATCTTTTTATGGGTCTTCCCCTTCTTCTCGTCCCTTTCAGTTCTTGAGTGAAGAACTTTTTGGGCATCCTATCCTCCTCCATTCTCTCTAGGTGACATAACCAACTTATCCCTTGCTCTTTTATCCATTTTACTACATTTTCTCCTTTGCTCAAGTCTTGTAGTTTAAATCAATATTTGGGTTCCAAAAACGTGGTGTATTTCTTCAGAATAACACAAAGCACACATTCCACAGAAAAACCTTTAAAACGTGAAACTGGAATACGTGAAACAGGGAAATAATTTTGAAACGGCTTCATTATACCAGTTTCTTTTGGAAAACTAAATCACTTTAGATATTCGGACTCATGCAAACATTCTGAAAGATTCTGTGTTTCGAATGGCTGACTTCACGCGATCCTTGTGATTAGAGAAAGCAACATTCTGCGGTTCAAGATAATAAAATTTTATAATTATTTTACACGTGTCGAGAGTGGAAAGGCAAGCTCAATGCTGCCCTTGATGATCTGAAACAAGATAGACTTTCTTAATATTAATAAAAATCCAACCAGATGCAACAGTATGCATTCTGATTTATCCACTGCAAAGTCTCTCTACATGTTTCGGGTGTCACAGCACCCATCATCAGGAGTACTAAAAACTGTAACCGTAACATCCGGTACAGGTTATACTGTAAAATAGAAGGATTAACTAACAATGTGTGTTGGTTTGTTAACTGCAGATAGTAGTGGGTGGCGGTACATTAACAAATTTACAAAAGTCTGGGTATACAATATCGTGGAAGTTTATTTGCTAAAAACTCTTTGGATAATAAATATGAATAGTTAAAAGCGTAATAGGAAGATGCAATGGATGGAGTTAGTTAATAAAGTACTCACATACTGGTACAGCTAGTTCCCTCCAACGTGGCCTGATCGGGACTGGTTTGTGCGAGTTTAAAAAAAAATAGACTTTTTTGTATTACACAAATTGTGCAAGCTTGAAAGACGTTTATAATACAAACAATAGTTCTCTGAACTGATGTGTTTACGAACATTAACAAATAAAGTCCACGTAAACACAGCTTCTCTTTAGAACTAGTAGACGCTATGCTGGTCAAGAAATCTGCCAGCTTCTATGCATCACAGTAGTACACTGTCCTTCAAAACAGTCAGCCCCTGGACAATATTCTGAACCAGCTGAGTCCAGCAGAAGCTATTCCAGCTTTACCTTTCATATCCATCCGAATACTGCACATAGTCTGTACCCTCTCTCCAACCCAAATTTTGTCACCCTGCCCCTTTGGCTTTTCCGGCAAAACCCCTGTAATTCTCTGCGCGTGCTGTATTTTTCTCCCATCTCGCCTGCCTGAACTTGAACACAGTAACAGCATCTGGTGCATAACCTACATTACTAAACACACAATTCTTTTTCCAGGCCTGGTGCTACATGCACCAGGCCTGCTACATGCCGTCCAAATAATGCCTAATGCTCGTAATGTTTCAGTTTCACAGTTCAGATACGGGGCACTGAAGTCCGTGTTAGGATCACACTTGATTCATTAACAGGTTCCCAGCAGTAATAATTCTAAGGTACATTTCATATTTAAAGATATGTAAATAAAGGCGATGAGATAAATAGGAACATTATACTTGCAAGAAATGCCAGAGATGAAGAGCCTGTGCGGCAGGTTGCTGTACGAAAATAAAAAAGTTCGTCTTAAAACACACCACGATGGCCCAGAGAGGGAGTACTCTTTCTTAAACTTGGGCGCTAGATATAGGTGGGTGTTCAACGCCACGCCTCGGCCGTTTTACACCCTGTACCCATTTTACAGTAGGTTGGTTTGGCCCCCGGACCGTTCTTGAACGATGCTGAAAATCTCGCCCCACATCGGGATTCGTTCCCGGAACCTTCCAGCCCTTAGCGAGTCGCTATCAAATATGAGAATACAGTGCACTGTTGATGATTTATCCTCCTAGAAAAGATATTATAAATGAGGGAAGATAATTTTAAAACAGAGCCTCATGGACGTAGTTCACTTACCAACAAATGCACTATTTATTAACTTGGTTAAAAGTTTTAAATTTATATTAAAATATACAATAATATCGCTACTACACGTTTCGGTCTTTAATGACTATCATCAGGGAGCTTTATCTGTAACTAACTAAAGTTATATTTACGTTAAAACACTCGGTAAAATTACGTCGTTATATAAATTAGGTGATGTGGCAGTATGTCGTAGAGCGGAATGTGTGTGTTGTGAGTGACTCAGTCTCACTCTGCACTGCACACAACACACATGCCGCTCTACGACATACTGTCACATCACCTAATTTATATAACGACGTAATTTTACCGAGTGTTTTAACATAAATATAACTTTAGTCAGGTACAGATAAAGCTCTCTGATGACAGTCATTAAAGACCAAAACATGTAAGAGCGATATTATTGTGTATTTAATGTAAATTTAAAACTTTTAACCAAGTTAAAAAAATAGTACATTTGTTGGTGAGTGAACTGCGTAGATTTCAAAACGCACGGTTCAACGATTTAAAAAAAAAAGAGCCTCATGGACTTTACACATATTTATATTCCCGATTCATATCAAGGAATTCTTAGTAGGAAAGACTTAAGTTTCCAAAGCGTTGATGCTGCTTCAGGTATTGTGGGTCGTTATGCCAAATGGCAGAGTTACTGATACTCTGTTTCATCTTCAAGGGTCAAGCCTCTGGGTCAGCGATAACTACAAAAAAACGAATCACCCTTGAACATTAAGGTTTAAAGACCCTGCGAAGCTCCTTGCAGCCTACCTACTTACTGTAGACATGAACATCCATACTTATTGTCTGTTGTTATTCCCAGAAGCAAAAAAAGCACGTCCTGAGAAAGCCGTTCCTAGAAATATCAGGTACTAGTAAGATATTTCTGAATCGTTCATTCGTAGAGGCCGTCTTGGCTATGGATTTTGAAGCCAAATAGGAAGCATAAACATATCAAAAGCACATTCTGAGAAAACCAGTCGCTGGTATTTGGAATTCTGCAATTATTTGCGCGTATATTCTGAGAAATAACACCCAGGGATATCGGAATCTGCAGTTATTTCCGGGCATATTCTGAGAAATCACACTCAGGAATATCGAATTCTGCTCTTCTACAAGTGTCCTTCATTTGTAGTGGCTGTTCTGTATGTGGACTCCCAAGTCAAATTAAGGGCACAAATATAAAAAAGCACACTCTGAGAAATTTAGCCCCAGGGATATTGGATTCAGCTTTTATTTCTGGGCCCTTAATTAGTAGTGGCTGTCCTGGACTCTAAAATCGAAATAAGGGCATAACTTCAACATTTTTCCAAGAAAAGACTGCATGAGCAGACAGATAATCCAAGGTTTATAAAGACATTGAAAAAGTTGTTTGTGTATATTACGTGACGCTGTTGCGCACCCGCTCGCGTCCTGATTAAGCCGGAAAGCGGCGACAAACCACAAAGTTATTCAAGCACACAAATTGTATGTAATTAGACAATCATAATTATTTATATACAAAACACATTCCACTAAATTCGCAGAATTCTTGTGTATTCTGTCTCTCTCTCTGTACACAATTCTCTACTATTCTCTCGCACCCTTTTCACCCTCTTTACCACCAAGTAATTCCTCTCCCCTTCACCTCCCCACGCATCCCACTTCAACACCCTTAAATTCTAGTCGCAATATTTATGGAAATTAGCTGTCCACATCCTTAAATGAAAGTAATAAGTTTCCGACTGCTGCCGCAGATGCTGCTGGGGAATGCACGAGAAGAAATGCGGCGAACGAGGGAAGAAACTCAAACAAGTAAATAAAGACGGGATGGATGAAAATAATAAGAAACATCAAGGAAAAGATTGGAGTAAAAATGGAGAATGTACTGGTAAGTAACTTCATATTCGGTAAGATATTCATGCTTCTTTCCGTAAGGAAACTAACTCCGCTGCCATTCGCTAAGAATACACAAGTAATTGGCAAGTGATCAAAACACAGGGTAGCGTCCGCCTAACTGATGACACGCTACCGGCTCCACAATGCATGGGACATGACGTGTCACATCATGGGTGAATAAATCTCGGGCGCCTGGTCGCCCAAGCGACTGAACTTGCTGGCGCCTGTACTTACCGGTCCCCGGTCAGTAACTTACTTCATGTCACGCTTCTGGCTCCTAGAATTTTGGAAAATATCTCGACCACTGGGCTACATCCTTGCAGTCCCAGTAGGCCTATCGCACAGTGCCTCTGAAAAGTCAAATTGTCAATGTCACTACTTAATTGTTTCTCGGAAATTATGTAATTTTGGTGGAAATATAAACTCTCACCAAACGACGCATTCAAGCAGTTAGGCATCCTGTTTCCTATTCGGTGGGGTTTGGGGTTGAACTAATTAATTTACTATACAAGAGACAAGTCTTAAAATTGACTGAAAGCAGTTCTTTACGCGCTCCCAAATAACATAATCACACACGTTCAACTGAGATGGTTTAAAATTTAGACTAAACTATTACAATAGACTGTAATGCACGTTTCCCAACGGAATTCTATTTCGTGTCTACGAACAAAGGAAAGAATATTAATATGGTAGGAAAATCACATGAGATGGAAAGAATGCACTATATTTCAGTTATTAATCTAAGTAATTAACCAACTTAATGCACAAAAGCTTCTTTTATACTAAGTTTACTATGTGCCTCTACATGTTTCGAGCACTATGTGCTCATCATCAGGAGGTCAAAATTGTATTATACAGCATCTGGTATCATCACACATCTAGGTGGCCGTCCTCTCTCAACCTGTGCATGAGACGGCCACCTACAGGTGTGATGATACCAGATGCTGTTAATATAATTTTGACCTCTTGATGATGAGCACAACAGTGCTCGAAACATGTAGAGGTATATAATAAACTTGTTATAAAAAAGATTTTGTGCATTAAGTTGGTTAATTACTAAGATTATATTGAGATGCACGGTCAGCAAAACATCAAAATTCAATTATTAAGCCACATGACACATCTGACGTATGGGGTAGTGAAGTTATAGCTAAAGAGCTTTTTAAACTTCCGCATTAGTGTAAGGACTTTGTTGTACTCCGGAACTGCATAACTCCTTGGGGAGAGTGTCACAGGTACCTATTAGAGAAAGGTGACTGGTTGAACCTCAAGGGTGGTTCTGAACCAACGGTCGGAAAGACAATAATCCTTCTCGGCCTGGAATCGAAAAACGATTCTCCGGCCTTCCAGCCAGTATCCTTGTCATTATGCTACATAACCAAATGGCTAACGGAATTTGAAATGTCTAACAGGGATGCAGTGGCGATGCTCCTATACAGTAAGAGAACGGAAATGTAGCCCTTACCATTCTGTTCCCTTCAGTATAGCTGAGCAGTCACTATCATCCATCACTGCGGTCCAACCAATAAGAACAACTTGCTATCCTGTGTAGGAGCCCTCACCCCCCACTTCATCCCTAAAGTTGCCGTGCGCAAGACCGTAAACAAGAGATGCTGAGAGAGAGAGAGAGAGAGAGAGAGAGAAGTGGAGATAGAAAATATAATATTTTGAGTATGCGCAGTTAATAAATCCATTAATCTGTTCTGATTCAACAAATCATAACATACATACATACACACACATACATACATACATTCATACATACACACATAAACACACATACATACATACATACATACATACATACATACATTACACACACACACACACATATATACATACATAAACACATACATACACACACATACATACATTACATACATACACACACATACATACATAAACACATACAAACACACACATACATACATACATACATTACATACATACACACAAACATACATACATAAACACATACATACACACACACACACACACACACAGAACACACACTCATAATTAGGCTACTGAAGTCGATAGCATTAAGTGATAAAAAACTAAAGGTTAAATTGAATTTACTCCAGAGATATTCCAAAGTTCAATTTTATGTGCAGATCCCTGATGCAACTACTATCAGTATGACAGCAGCAATCCGCACTGAAGTTACTGTAGGTTACGTGTGCAGGTGCTGTATAACAGCCTGTTTTTATACCTCATGAACGACAGAAACATATTGGCAGCATTCCTAGGCACACAAGTGGACCGATTAACTTTTGCTTGCTATTCATATTTCTCTCCTACTTATAGGACAAAACATCGTCATAGGCAGTCATGTATTTTCATCAAAAGTTATTTCTCCAATTTTTTATTTTTCAATATCATCTGTTGAGCTTCCAGACATTCTGCATCCAACTTATATTAGTGCCCCTGTTATGATGGACATATGTTGGTTTAGCAGCTCCGGTACCTTAATAAATAACTCTATTAATAGAAACAACCTTACAATACAAACACCAAGTAATGTTATTCGAAGATAACAAATGCGAAATTAAATATAGCAGGTAGTAATGAAGTAAGTGCACGATTTGGTTTGAATTCTTTTACTGTTTTTTCAAGGTAATTAAATAAGTTTTATTGCGCTCATCAGGTACTAGTGGTGATTGTGACGGTTTCCACGTTCGTATTACACACGGCAGAAAGCAAAGAGAATAGGACAGCTGATTATTTTCACGCGCAATTTCGACGTAAAAACCGTTCGATTCTAGGGTCTAGACAAGGCGGGGAAATCTCCAATTGTACACGGAGAAAAAAATTGTAGTTTGGAAAATATGGCAAATCGTGCGTCGTTTTACGCAATAAACAGGCCAAATGGTTTGTTTAAAATTCATAACCTAATTCAGAACACTTAATGCTCTTACTAATGAAAGGGATAAACATAAATTTTATTCAATGTTATCTCCTTGCTGACCTTCGTTGTAGGCCACGCTACCACCACGGGAAGGCAAGTCACTTTGACTCTGTTCGGCCCGTGACGAAAAACACCTACAGGTCCTGAAATTCGAAAAACAAAACCTTCCATTCTATCTTATGTTTATTGGATCGTGCATCATCTTGATAGTTGAATAAAGAGAGACCAGCTTGATGTCACTTGCTTTATTATTTCATTATTTACTGCTCAACATGTTTCGGAGGTTAATACATCCATACTCAGGAGCTTGCGACTTATTTGATGAGTTAATGCATGGGTTGTATTGTTCTGGTTCGATGTGGGTTGGTGTTACAACATTTGTATTAACTCATCAAATAAGTAGCAAGCTCCTGAGGATGGATGTATTAACATCCGAAACATGTTGAGCAGTAAATAATGAAATAATAAAGCAAGTGACATCA
>Ga0136643_10005150_pt1 | contig 18316 bp, 10 predicted proteins | sample TergutLab28metaG_FD_96883 | JGI IMG/M metagenome (GOLD analysis project Ga0136643, IMG submission 96883) | Labiotermes labralis P1 segment gut microbial communities from Petit-Saut dam, French Guiana - Lab288 P1 (version 3) (version 3) | ecosystem: Host-associated > Arthropoda: Insects >...
ATTTGTTTCACAATAAGTTTTATTTCATGTCTCTACATGTTTCGAGCACATGTGCTCGAAACATGTAGAGGCATGAAATAAAACTTATTGTGAAACAAATTTTGTGCATCAAGTTGGTTAAATACTGAGATAAACTAAATATCTGAATTTAAAAGCTGAAGGGGAAGAACGCATGGCCGCTTTCTAAACGTCACCTCAGTCGGAAGCCCATGACAAGAGGGATTCTGTAAGTACTTGCGTGGGGAGAGGTCACCAGTAACTGGATTCGTTTGTGTAAAGAGAACAGTGAGCAAGCAGATTTTATGCTCCAGAGTCTGTAAGTCTACAGATTTAAACGTCATATAAATGGATACAAATGGAACACGGATGAATGTTCCGTATACTTGTAATTAATTTCTTTGGCGGTTTTCTCCCCTAGCTGTTACGTCTTCTGTTCACCCTCTTATCCTCCCTCTAAAATTCTACACGGTGATTGAGATAATTTTGCAAACTCTCACGGTAACTAGGGACGGAGGGAGATGGAGATTATCACAATTAGGACAGATCTAAAATCGACTAGATGAATTTCTCCCTTCCAGGCTTAAAGTTTCAATGTACTATTTTACATCTGAAATTGTAACTCAAAGCGAAGTTCCCCTACACTTTATATAGAATTATTTGTGTTGCTATTAAAAATACACGGAATATATTCTATGAAAATGGAGCGCTGAACTGAGTATCTGTTTTGCTCTGCTCTCTTAACTCTTTTGGGAATTACGCAAGTACCGATCTACAAAATAAAGCCATCCTGCTGCAATAGTTAGAATAACTCAAGAACTTTCGCAGTGACAAAATGTTACCGAATTCTGTGACTCTCGGGTTACATAAACTGCAGTTACTCTGAAAGCAGGCCGGTCTAAACAAATCAAGAGGTTGATACGCGATCTGAAAATCTCTTCGTCTTATTTTAAAAATCAATGGTGTTGAATTTGACCTTAACGTAAATATACGGCTACGAATGTTTAAACATTCGAAGCAAAAATACGCCGATGTATTGTTTAAAAATCTAATTACTAGCCCGTACGAAACACAGCCTCAGTTGCAAAGAACAGCTAGTTAATATGACGTAGAAAAACAAATAGCGGTTATTCTGATGATGGCGCGAGAGACTGTACAGCAGCTTCTTGTGTTCTAGCATGTGGTAAGTATAATCACCTCTATGGTTCAAGATATAAAGTAACGCAAAAGCACTTACCCATCGGTACGGCACTCTAGTCACTATGCATTTAAGATTACATACCGTTTTAGTCGATTTTAAAAAAATGCAACCAAAAACCGAGAATAGTCTGGTAATCAAAGAATTGTTAAAAATTTGAAATGAGGCAGCATGTTCCTCCGAAACGTCGTTACGCTTTTATCAGACTCAACAACATCACATCGCAGAAAACAGCGCTGTTAACGATTTTATTGATTTCCTGCCACGTAAATGATCTTATTTGTACTGGCCAAGAACCTATTCGCACCATTAGGATACCGCGAGACGCATGCAACCCACACTGCCTACACGCTCTCCAAGCCGGAAAGTTATCACGTTCCTTTTGAACGATTACGCTGACCAATTAATATTCGCTGGCAGCACAAAGAACTTTTTGCTGGGTTCTTTTTACAGGTTGGTTGAAGACCGCAGGTAATGTGGCGTCCTCAGAAGAGTTAAGAAACTAATTTGCATCTGCTTATGTTCCTAGGAATATAGAAATTGATTTTATACAAACGTTTGCTAATTTTAACAGTGACCACTTTCGTAACAACTTCTGGCCGAAGACTTAAATAAACTTTACTAATTTTTAGTTAAACTTTATTAAGAATTAAGTTTAGTGATTTTGAGTAATTAAGCAATGTAAATACTCAGTCAGTCCCTAAATTCTCGATAGCAGTATCATGGACATTTAAGGCAGCCACTATAGGCTCGAAGACCGATCGCTTCCGTCAATCCATAAAATAGCGAGGCGATATATCAATTTAACACAAGAATATCCACACTTTTAAAATTCTTTATAATATTCATAAGACTGCTATATAAGCCGAGCTGCTGACAACATGGTTAAATAAGCCATAAATCAATAAATAATTAAACACATAAACGGAATGCCGCTGCTGAATGTGTATGAAAATCAAAGTTAGGAATATAGTGGACTGTGGATTATGCATCATTGTAATAATGGAATATCCTCGTTAATTCTATGCAAGATAAGCTCATTCCTTACTTTTACGTGCCTCACACTGAATTTTAAGTTGTATCAACTTATTACCCACTGCTCCCTAATTATTCTTATCCACAATTTACCAAAAGACTCTTAAAGTAAACTAAACGGAACATACACACACGTGTTTCGTAAACACCATTCATTAAGGGTCATATATATTCAGAGACAACACACGGCACACACACACACACACACACACACACACACACAAAGTATAGGAAGGTGTAGCAAGTTGGAACAGAGACGCACCCCTATATAGGGAACTTTGGTTAAGACGAAGGATATGAGGGTACGAACTACAACGCAAACAAAGTTTCAAACTGGAATGTGTGGTTCTTCTCTCTCCCATTCCGCCTCAACACCTGACGCGAGAAACTTCCAGGTTTCAAAGAGAGACGCGGAGAACCATGGGCATCAGGAGGTGTTGCTAAGCCAAGTGTTAAGGAAAGTGTAACACCTTCTTTACCCGGAATGTCATAGTAAAGCATGCCACCACTGTCCTAACGTTCTTGGTTTAAATAATAAAAACGTATACAAATGTTCCTTTATCTTGCATAAATATTTTGAAAATAGCGAGTCTGAATGCCCAGTGTGGGGCTTATTAGTGTTTAGGAAAAAAGTTTCTTCTCTTCCAATAAGAGAAAAATACAAGTTGGCACAATAAGTAATAGAAAAAGTTCCTCTTGGCAGGGTCTTGAATTACTTTAAGTTTTGCTTCTGGACCAAACTTCATGGAAACTAACTTCTAATTCAGATTACGTGATTCGTGTTATCTTTCTTTCCACGTAACCTATAATTAGACTTCGGTCTATCTTTACAAATCAGATTACCAAGTAATCAATGCCTGATTCACTAAAATTTATCCGATCATTTTCTTAGCAGCAACATATTAATGAAGTGAGACCCACAATCATATATTCTTTAGACGTCTTTTTGTGCGTAGGCACCGACTTGTTGAAAATTCCTGTTTACTTTCAGGCAGCGTGGGAAACATTTCACGATTTTATTGCAAAAGTATACAAAAACTTTAGCTATGTATTTGGTTCCGGTTACAATTTAATTCTGTTTACTCGAAAAACAAGCCAGGTTGTGATTTACCTCAGTGAGAGCGGATACTGTCAACACTGCGATCCAAGCAAATTGACTTTTTTTTTTTGAGAAGCTAACAAATATTCAGTTATTCATCGAATTTCTTCGCCTTCTATGAAACCCAGAAGCTCAGTACCGTGTTCAAATCTGCCCGCTAAAGTCCAAGACATTCTGTGAGACGTCATAACATCTGTAACTTTAGGTAAGCAGAACTTATCAGCCGAGCAACCGTGAATCTGAAGGATCACTCTTTTCGGTTGTTTGTACCTTCATGCAACGTATTCCCAGCCACCAACCACATTTACATACCGCATCCGCCGCCCGTAAAACCAAGGAACGTGCCATGCCTTCGTAACAAGGGACTCATTACACAATAAAATTTCTGGACTCGACACGACGCCGCTTCAAACCTCGGCCAGGACACCGATTATTCATATACAGATTTTGGGCCGTTTTCCTCAGCCCATCTAGGAAATTCCCTGTATAGTACCTCCATTATGCCACGGCAGTTTCTTTCCGAATCCTCTTCAGTTCAGCATTCAACAATCATCCTAACATCGACGGCATACCTGAAGCAGGCAGTGACGAGTTCCTCATCGGAAGTCAAAGAATCTTCCTTCCTAACGCCAGTACCGTTCTCTCTTATTTACGGAGAAGAATAAACAAAGGGTCCGTATGCTAACACCGCGCCTTAGATGTGTACTTGTTTTAATTTCTCCCTAAATAAAAATAAATGTAATTGTTTTGCGATATTCTGTCAGAATCTCCAGGCGAAAACAGATTTAGCATCTTCGAGCAAGCCACCTCCTAATTCCCACCTACTACCAATTTGTAAATACATTCGCGTTTCTTTCGACGATAAAAAAGCTAATATTACGAAATACAGCGAAGGAAAGGACAAGCCGTCTTGTGTTTAATAATTAACGGTTCCCAATCTGCAACGTGTACGTGTTCATGGTTCATTTAACGAACCTATCATTGTCTAAGATTATATAGCGTCGAATCATGGGCTGTAACAGTGACCATCTAATTGCGAAAGAATTAGAATAAATTAGTCCTGAGGGACTGAGCAAAATCATGTAGATATGACAGTATATACTGCCTCCGTGTATTGAGATACAGAACTTGGATCTACAAGATAAACAGTCAGAGGGATAATCTCTCCATTGCGACGTTTAGTACCTTGTTCCGTTTGTCGTCACCCTGCACACTGCAGCTTTTACGTGATGTACCGGCGGATGTATACACTCTAGGAGATAAAGCTTCCCTGCCCAGAGACAAGATAAAAAAGACACAGTGAACCTTCCTGCAACCAGACTCGATAAATTAGTAGCGCTTAATGCAGTATATTTCATTGCGGTAGCCGAGCCTACCGTCTTGGATGTCTGATGATCGTCACACAGCAGACTTGCCTCATGAGATGTTCCGGTTATAATTTACGTGTTTGTTACCAAAATTAAAAAATGCGACACTAACATATATACTACAACCCTGCAAGATGTTCCTCATTCTCTTGCCGCTGCGGGTATCTGAATATAAACATCCAGGATCGAACAGCCTGTCGTTGGACTAAAGCACGAATTATACAGGAATAGAAATTGTACAGTATATATGAATAGAAATTATATAGTATATAGGAATAGAAATTATATAGTATATAGGAATAGAAATTATACAGTACATATGAATAGAAATTATATAGTATATAGGAATAGAAATTATATAGTATATATGAATAGAAATTATATAGTATATAGGAATAGAAATTATATAGTATATATGAATAGAAATTATATAGTATATAGGAATAGAAATTATATAGTATATAGGAATAGAAATTATACAGTATATATGAATAGAAATTATATAGTATATAGGAATAGAAATTATACAGTATATATGAATAGAATTATATATTATATAGGAATAGAAATTATATATTATATAGGAATAGAAATTATATATTATATATGAATAGAAATTATATAGTATATAGGAATAGAAATTATACAGTATATATGAATAGAAATTATATAAGATATAGGAAAAGAAATTATATAGAATATAGGAATGGAAATTATATAGGATATGGGAATAAAAATTACATAGGATATAAATTATATAGTAGTATATAGGAATAGAAATTATTTAGAATAAAGGAATAACAATTATGTAGGATATAAGAGTAGAAACTATGTAAGATAGAGGAATAGAAATCATATAGGGTATAGGAGTAGAAATTATACATTAATTGTCTTTCTTACACTGGATAATTATAATGATGTATAGAAACTTTCAAAACATGCGGTTTAGACCTTTTTCTCGGAAAATATTCGTTACTAGGCCTATGCTATATAAGAAACTATGCGGCAAACAGCGTGTGACGACATTTCCAAAGGGAGATGGAGTTTAATATCTTGTTTGATATTCGTAACACGTAACCTCTACATTTGTAGACCTTCTTTTATGGCCAATAAATCTAATATCAAGCAGGAGGGAATCCTGCCTTTCTCCTCTGTGACTTGCCCTTATTTTACGTTATTTGGGTTATTGGAAAGGCGTACGTGCATCGAGAATGATGGCAAATCTATGCGTAAAGTTTTCGACCCTGTCAAACAAGCTGACCGACCCCGAATCTCCATTTATACCGTAGGCTCGCACACACACACACACACACACACACACACAGACAGGCACTAGTAGTTCTAAGAGAAGTGCAGAGAATTTTTCTTCTCCCCCCACCCCACAGCCGTCATTCCGTACCAACATATACACAATATCGGTTATCGATCCCACGTGATCCTATTTCCACTCTTTCCATTACAAGAGTAAATAAGATGCTTTGGTTGCTGAGACATGCACAGGAGACTACACCCACAGGGTGAGCCAAGGGGGAAGGTAAAGGTTGTAGAATCGTGAGCTGTCATTGTCACAGGGCGCCAATATTGAGCTGGACCTTTTCAGGTCGCCGGGGGTGGCTCTGGTCCTCAAGAATCTAGTGCAAACACAGCACAGGTTTGCCAGATCTCACGGGTATCAGGGAAAACAAAAGATTTACGTGATCAGATTTTGTCTTTCCCCTGAGACTTCCGATAAAACTGGCTTATTCTGAAGCACTTCCTATTCCATGAGAGCTGTGAATATTAACACAGAATTTAAATGCGTTCCAATTGTTTTGGCATTCACACTAGGACTTTCTGTTGCTTTTCCGTAAGGCGAAAAACTCGATAGCATCGCTGTTGTTCATTTCATTGTTCGTAACTTCATGCAAAGGTCGGATTATTTTGGCACCAATCTTGGTTTACAGCGTTCCAGTATCGATCACGATTTTCATGGTTAAGATACTCTATGTTTATTTTGATTTTTAATTTCGAATTGTTTTAAGTAAGTAGTATAATTTTATGCTTTTCACAAAATTATAAGCAGCAAATAAATCTCTTAGCTTCCATTAAAACTCTTTAAATGGGGAAACGAGCACGTGGAATTGAGCGTACTATTACGCCATATGAAACTGGCATGCTATGTAGCATGCATGTTAATGATGAGAAATGTATGCAACACTTCAGCCAGACAACGTAAAGCAAGGCATTCCTATGGGAATGTTTGATGGATAATAAATTAATATGTTTTTTGGAAGATATGAAATTTGAAGAACAGTTCCGTCTGGCTCAAACAAGGTCCAAGTGCAGGTAATGCAGCTTCCTTTTTCGTATTAGAAGAAACTTTTTGACCAGTTAAGTTACTACTAGGTTCTGATTAGGGAGTATTTTTTGGAAGTGAATAAGGAGCTGGCAGACACACTATATTTTCTATGCATTATTCACAGTTAAAAGATGATAAAGTTAAGAGAAACTAGTAGCAAGTTATTTTGTAAAGGGCTAGTGGGAAAAGTTAGAGAGTGTTACAATTTTGAATAAGTGGTTTTAGCGTAAAATTACTACCTAATATTTTATCTCAGTAGTGAACCTTCTGTCACATATTCGGAAAAATTAAAGATAACAGGTGACCTGAAAGATCCTTTGAAGCCCCCGGAGGGAAGACAGCGTAGTTCTGCGAACCTTCTGAAACACCAATTACCTTATTTCGACCAGTAAGTGCAGAGGGAGAATTAAGGAAAGAAACTACAAGAAGAGAGGTTCCGTGTCTATAGACACAAAGGCCTATTCTCTTTAGACTCTCCAAAAGCTCCAATTTCCCTTAACAGCCTAATAAAAAACCGCAATCCAAGGGCATAACGTCTATTTTTATGACTTAAAAGCTTTCTTACATTTTAATGTCTGACAGATTTTTAATAATAATTTCTCTGCAAATAATCAAAATTACGACAGGATTATACAATATAAACCAACAAAATTCACCGTTTATAAATTAATATATTAACTTTTCATTTGTAATGTCTTCTACATGATTCAAACCCGAGGGTTCATCTTCAGGAAGACGGTTGTACGTACAGGAATGGTATAGTGTGTTTTACATATATCAGTATGAGCAGTCTGGTAAGTAGAAGAGTGTGTTCGATGTAGGTAGGAAAGTGCTTTCGATGTAGTGAACACACTTTTCTACTTACAAGACTGCTAATATTGATGCATGTAAAACATACAATAACATAGCTGTATATACAACCGTCTTCCTGAAGACGAACCCTCGGATTCGAAACACGTAGAAGGCATCAAATATTAAAAATTAAAATAATATTTAAAACAGGTGCATTTTGTTGGTTTATGTACTACAATTATATTACAATGCACGGTGTAAAAAATAAAAAAATCTAAAACAGAATTTTTACGTATTTAATTAAAAATGAATAAAATCAAAGAATGACGTCATGCCATCCAGGATCCCTTTTAAAACGTGTCGGCCTCCCCAGTAAAGGCTCATTTCCTTGCAGCACTAACTTTCTGGTGAGTATAGGGCTTCAGCTATTGCCCAATTACATACTCCTCTTCTATGCCCCATAATGAAACCCGTTTCTCCCACACCCTCTCTTAAAGGCTGGGACAAACTTTAAGGTAACAATTCATTGGCAGAATCCTACTGTGCAGTAAGTGTTGTTCGTGTGTTCCGAACGGACGAGCGTGAAAGTGTGCGGTAGCTACCTAACATCATACTATATCAAAGTTTCGAGGAAAGTCCAATGAAATTTATTACAGAAACTCAATAGTTTTGTTCCTGTATGGAAATTTCTGTTTATCAAAGAAAGTCATGAATGAATGAAGGAATACGTAATACATTCTTAACGACAGAGAAGAAACAACACTGTACTGTCAAGAAGATGATAATGAACATATATTGCTTTAAATTATTCGCACAGTGTGCAGACTGACAGCGATGTCTTAAATAACACAGTCTCCGCAAAGAGAAAAACAAAAGAAGATTTAATACAGTTTTGTGGCATGTTTCTCAAGGATTGATTTGGAAGACTGTTGTGCAGCACTAGACGTAATTGCATCCCAGGAGAGGAAAGTTTTATGCCTATTTCAGTCTAAGGTGTGTTCATCGAACTTCCACATGAAATCAGGCAATTTGAATGTACCTGAAACTCTTTATAAATTAATAAACCAAAAACAAATTAGTCAAAAGCAATAATGATTCATTACGTGTATTTGTGGATCCATATAATCAAATTACAATGCTATACATTTTTGCTTACTTTTCACTTTCAGTGCTTTCAAATTTCCGTAAAAAAGGTATGGAAGAGCAAAGAAGAAAACAGTGAGACTCAAGGTTATTACTCCTCTGGACGTTTTCCATTGTCTCGTATAAAAAAGAAGAACACAACATTTCAGTGGTCCAGTTACTGAGAGTAGCCCTTTCTGTCTGATCCGAGTCAGCAGGCGTTTCCCCACTATACCACCTGAGGATGGAAAAAGATTCACTTCGCGAAACATTGTGTTATTATCTTGAATACCAGGTCATGGAAAAGTGCGAATTCTTAGCAATTCTAAGTGCAATAATCCATCACCAGAGGCTCTTAGAATAGAAAAGCATGAGCCATATCCCTTCAACAGGCTTCTGTCTTTCAGTCCTATCCAATAACAGGATGACATATCTTCAGTTCATGACATAATTTCCGATTATTTTATGACTAGCGTTCCTCATTGTGCTTTCAGTTTTACAGTAATTGCAATGATTAATAAATTATGCAGTTACACAGAAATGGAAATTTAATGATGCACCTCCATACACATCTACCATCTGCCGTTTAATTATATTTTTTAACTACGTACGTTACAAAGCGTAAAATGAAACCGTTAATTTGAAATAAAATATGTGGAAAAAGCTGTTGTAGCCTGCCGTGAGCCATAGCGTGTTCTTTTTTTATTGTGTTCCCGCGCGTGCAATCTTTGTATGCGGTAAAGCTGCCGTGTTCAGGGACATGATAAAAGGGACAACATATCATCGCAGCACCTTTCTGGAGGGACTGAGGCAACTAAAAACTTCAGTAATGTTCGCAATCGAGTCGAATTTCCTCCAGCTACGAAGGAGGAATATCAACCACCACTATATCCCTTCTGCTAAAGTCTAAATAATTTCTTCAGAATTCCCGTCCAAAACACTCTCATTTCATAGTCCTCCATTAGAGACCAGTCATACGGCAACATTTCCCACAAAGATTCCATGGTATATAAAAAAAATAAAGAGTAAAGTTTGACCAACTAGATGACACTTGCTTTTTTATCTACTGCTCAACATGTTTCAGACGTTAATACGTCCATCTTCAGGAGCTAGCGACTACTTGTCTACATATTGAGCAGTAGATAAAAAAGCAAGTGTCATCTAGTTGGTCAACCTTTATTCAAATATCAAGATGACGCACGGTCCAATACGCACAAAAATAAAGAAATTTGACGTCCTCTAAATCTTGAGCCTACTCCCGCATTTTGACGTGCGAATTCATTAAAGTACAGTGGACTCCACCGGCATGATGTTTTCTTCATTATATTGCGCAACGAACATATATGGCACGTAAGTACGGGCATTTGTTTTAATCCGCCAGACCGACACACACACTCAGGAAGCTGCGAAGAACAGAGCTTCAGAGATCCCCAGAAGTTTATGACGTCACAAGGTATTTGGTGGTACGAAAAGGCTCAAATGCTGAAGTGCGGGGAACCTTTATATATTAGGAAAGCGCCACGTGGATATTACGGTTCTTTTCTTTCGCAAGGCTTTCCAGTAATGAAATTCTACGTCGACAATGGTTAATCTTCAAACCAAGGTGAGCTTTTATATTTTTGTCGCAAAGGAATCTTAATTTAATGGTGCTGGAGAATATTACACGAGATCCTATTAAAAGAAGAAATGTGAATATTGTACTAGCACAGGCTGTAAAGGTCGCGTTGTTTAAAAAAAAGATATCTTTCTTAATAAATTAACGTGAGAGTCTTATCTTGTTAAAGAACCACTGTTGACATTCAACTTAAAGCGTGCTGCAGACGCTTCGAAAATATCGCAATGGCTTATGGATGTGTAGCCTACATAAACCCGAAACCTACGCTGTGAAAATACACGCAGGATGAGTGGAACAATTTCTCAGTTGCAAATAAACTCAAAATATATTAGAGTATATACCATATAGGTAAGAATTTTATGGTATCTGACATGGAGGTCCACACTGTCAGTATCTTCGCAACGTCTGTCCCGTGAGAGTTGCTCGTTTATCTAACCTGATTATAGAGGCAGCACGATCTTCCAAAGCGTCAGTACACTTTATCAGAATACACGGCGTTACATCCAGAAAATAGAACATTTAAAGTTCAAGACAAATAAGAAAAGAAATAGGCGATTAATGGATAGGAGGATTCCGTTCTTCTGAGAAACGAAACTGCGGATCTCGACGTTTCGAAACAGAGGAGAAGTCTCGGAGGGACCTTTGACGAGGGCAATTAGATTCCCTTCAAAAGTCGGGATCCGACTACCAAATGACACAGCGTCACTCTCCGGTAGAATACTGAGCCACATCTTGCAAAAACCTAAAAAACTCCCCTAGTGGAAGTGACTCGGGATCGTGTTTGGTAGCCACACGTCTTTCAACTTTCTGTGAAATGAAATTACTGTTAAGATTAACAGTGAATTTCGTGTGATGCTCTGTTCCAACAGCAATGTGGGATACGGTGTGGTATTGACTGGTAATTAATTACCGAGGTTCCGAAGAAACTTGCTGGCTGCCGCCGTCTTCAGGGCCGTCCAAGAACAGTAAGAGTCTCAGACTACTCTGAAGACGACGGCACCAAGCTCAACCGAAACGTAGCTAATTACTAACCAACACGGTGTAACATTCCATTAAGTCTGCAATCTTCAATATTTATTCCGTTAATAAGAAGACCTACAAGGAAACTGCCATATTGAGCTGTCAGCCAGTTAGTATGACTGGTTATATATTCATTTATACCACCCCACACAAGGTCTCTGTATAAAGTGTAACAGGTGACACATGGCCGTGCCATATTTCAGGAGATTAGTCGACGGATCAAGGCGAAGCGCTTTCCCCCCTCCCAAAGAGTAGTCCATGTGAAATTTGTGGCACGGAAAGTGACACAGGGACACTGCATTTCTTAGAGAAGCCCTGTTTTACCCTGTCAACTACCATTACACTGGTGCTCCATATTCATTCATCTATCACCCGGGGACAGACAATGGGCCCATTAGAGGCTGTACTGCCATTGAGACAACGTCTCACGCCACCATGAGACAGGATCAGTTAATACAAGACAGAATTACCAGCAACTTACTATCGAATCAGTAACAGAACCCTAAGGCAGAACCCCACCGCCTGTCGCAGTAACCCAGTTCCATTCATTTCAGACCCCGAGTACCCGCCGCCAAAGCTAACGCATATCTCCACCCTCCCCGGCCCCTCAACACCGCTGTTGGGCCTACATATATTAGGAGCGTTCGCAAAGTAGTGAAAATTGGCTGTTAGTTTCGTCATGTCCGTCTGTCTTTCTGTCCATCTGTCTGTCTATCTGTATGTCCGTCCGTCCTTCCAGCAGTATCGAACTCAGCTACCGCTGGCAGAATTTTCAAGAAATTTGACATTTGCGAATTTTTCGAAAATATGTCGAGAAAACTCAAGTGTCATTAAAATCTGACCAGAATAACCGGTACTTTACAAGGAGACCGATGCAGACTTATGAAACATCTCGATCAACTCTTCATAGAACGAGAAATGCTTTACACAGTTTTCTAGAGAAAATCGAAACACACATTTTATTTCCAATAACTTTTCACCCCGACAATAGTGCTGTTTGAGATAATGTTGAAAAATGAGGTACAGCCGGACAGATCACAGACGTGAATAAAATACGGGTCATGTACATTGTATGCTGGATACCTAAGGCTACAGATACAGTATCAGAATATGAACTACTTATTACTTTTCCACGGCGACAAAGGTTACGCGAAATTGACCCAATGTTACGTGTACACGCACATTGCGTGTCTCGCTGACAGATGCCTTCACTCACGCAAAATGCCCATATCAATGACTTTTCCTGATAACAAATTCTCAGAGGGATAGTCTGTACTCACACGCGTTTGTCAACCGTCTTCTGTATGGGAATAACGGACTGTCTTAAAACGAATGTTGGGTAGTAATTTGGCTGCATTTAATTATATACTAACTAGAGGACTGATCTGTTTATGATGACTATTAATGGTTTTAAATGAAAAGAATACCTCTTGAGTGCTCGAGATGAAAACAAACAAAATATTTGGACAGAAATGTGTTCTCATTAAAAATCGGAGGATGTACACGTGTCCGAATGCGATTAAAGTAACTGTCATTTACGACGAGTCTTTGATGGATGACCCATGTTTCAGATTACGTGAAGCGTAAACTGTAACTTGGAATCAACGATTCATCAGCACAACTTGAATTTGCTATATAATTACTTTGAAGCCGATGAAATGAATATCACTCTGATGACCAGCGAATTTCTAACTGATTGAAGGTATTTATCTACTTATTCTGTTATGTTATGAATATCAACTTCATTATAGAATACAGTAGCGTTATAATAAGCACACTAGTGGCACAGGTATTTTTAAGTCCCTGAAAACTAAAATAAACTAATTTTTTTTAAGATTTTAATTCATATCTTACAAAAGAACAGACGTCTTCATTACAAAGTCCAGTCGACTGTAGCTAATTGTACAATAATTTATATTTACACACAACAAATGCACTCTTCAAGAAAATATGCCGAGTTCATAAACTTTTTAAACTTGGTGGTGCACACAGCAGTCACTTTGTTTTAAAGGGCTAAATTACAAATATACTGTCTTGCTACAAAATTAGTAGTAATTAACCCTTACCCTTCTAACGTGGAGAATATGGCGATCTCCTAATAATGCTAGCAGATGGCAGATGGGATTTAACTTGGCGTTTAAGGGTTTTATACAACTGACCTTCCTGGCTTCAATCCGCGCTGTCACCAATAAAATGAGTACAAAACGGTGCAAAATATCAGTATAATGAGAATAAACTTAAAACGAGAGGAGAGGTAACTTCAGGAACATCCAGTATACTAATTAGATAGGGAAAAGCAGGCAACGTGAAATGTAATATCAATATCCTGGAAGACCTTATTAGCAATATTCGACGGCCTATAATGAAAGAAGACCGCAACGACCCGTTGGACAGACATAAATCTAGTAGGATACTTAGTTGCTCTGATAGTAAAATGACTTGTGGTTAGGTTAGGCTAGGTTAGGTTAGGTCAAAAGTGGAGTTTAAATAGGAATTTGTAGTTTCATCAGCCATATTTTCATCTCACAAAGGTATCATAATCTAAATTTTCATAATTTATTTTGGTCGCAAATCATATTTTTACATCATTCGTTGTAGGATAACTTTTGAATTTCAAGTGTTAGATATGGCAGGATTATATCACTGAATGTGTAACATCCTGAACTAACAGCAGAATAGCTTCGTCTCAAGAAGCACGGCTTCTGACTAGTTGCCGAGTCCGCCGGCTCGAATCTCGGCCCCGACACATCTTCAGTGGGGTTTTTTCATAGTTTTCTCAGTCTCTCCAGACAAACGTGAGGGACAACCCCAATTCGGCCGCAACCAGTTCCATCCACATTGTTTCAACTCGACTGTTTACCTACCATCATTCTACAGAAAACAATGTGATCTGTGGCACACACTGCGTCTTCAAATAAACCACATACAACCGCCTGTCTCAATGAGTGTGTATTCCAGTATTAAAAAATCACAAATTGAAATAGAGTTTCAGATAACACAATTTATATGACAACTCTAAATACAGAAAAAGAAAGGGTAAGAACTCTAGTCCTTTGACAGAGGTAGAGACTGACGAGTTGTATGCAGTTTAACAAGAAGCTTAATGTTAAGTACCAATACATTAAATCTTTCTTTTAAATTTAAAGTGTGCCTTAGAGTAAAGAATATAGAACGCCTTCAAGACCGAGTTCAAAACTCATTAATCATAAGACAGAGCGAAAGGAATTTTGCTTAGAATTTCCCTAAGACAGCCGAGCTCCTTACGTCTATTGTTCCTTAATCAATAGAGACGTGGTAGTGAACTTCAGCAATGTGGAAAATTATCAAATTGTTCTCCGAAAACGCGAGGGAGGGCTGCTCCTTTTACAGATTTTCACTTTGCAGCCAGTACGTGAATCTACATAATCCGCACACTTATCAAAACAAGAACCATAATTAACCAAGCCGCATGAATTGAGTTTCAGCTGCAAACCGCTACAGCACGGAACAATAGCCGTGGCCATAGAACCTGAAGAGTGAAATAAAAAACAACATTGCCAGACATGTGAAAAAGGGCAGCTAGGAACAGGCTATGTTCTCAAAAAATGTCAAAGTTGTGGGTTTTAAGTCTTCTGAGATGTGAAACCGTGTCTTTGGGTGAGTGATTGCCGGCGAATCGAAAGACAGTAATATTTCTTTGCGGGTTCAAGCAGTTCTTACACAGCCTTATCCCCGAAAATAGAGTCAGAATCCTTCGAAACGTCGGAAGCCAATCACCCGATTACACAGCGTCACATTCCAGAATACATGAACCTTCAGTAAGACCGCAGTGATAACCTCAAATTTCGCAAATGACAACGTTTCTGGCCCACAATTTCTAGTGCGTCACGTCAGTGGTGTTCTTCTCACCCCAGCAGCTGTGTGAATTTAATGTTTTTCGTGACATTTATATTCCCTGAAGTTTTATTAACGCGTTGTTTTTGCTTCGCCTGCCTTCGGTGGCGTGGCTGTAACGCGAAAAGCGCGTTAGTCCTAGCTTCAATGGGTGTGGCTGCGCAATGGCTAGCAAAAACTAAAGCACATTTCATGAAACAGATTGTTAATTCTCTGATTTAACAGAGGTCCTATCCAGTAACACAGAATTAATTTAATTGTGGGTATATTAATGTTTTGACTAGTTTAACATGCGCTTTAAATAACAGACACAAGTTCCTTCATGTATAATACATTTTCTGGGACTCTTTTATGAACATGCACACTTCGGAACCACGCGAAGCATTTCAGGCATATTTGGGTGGAGTGGTTTAATGTACTTTACAGGCCTTGCTGCATCACACCTGTCTTTTCACCACACATAGATGTTGACGATTCTACAGGGAAACGCAGTACAAACAACGCGCTGAGGAAGAGAGATAATTGTTTGGTTATGGTATAGCAACTCGTCTACAGCTGCAAAGTTCACGGTGTTGGCTGTATCACTGCTGTCGCACCTAAGTATGAGCGTCTCTCAAGCATCTGAAATGTCACGAATCAACAGAATATCTAAGCCATTTTGACACCTTTATTCAACAGTATTTATGTTATGTGTGAATGAATTCCCAGTGTAATTCTCCGAAGTTCGCCCACGATACCTTACACTGCAAAACGGGCTTGTATTTATAGAAGTTATGTCATCTCTCGCGCTTCCGTTCGAGTCTATTCTGTAAATTTTCATTTTATTATTCGTAGATTCTCATAAATTTGGTAGTTTACGCCTGTACGTGTTCAGTGTAAGGGAAGATGAGACAAAATATTATGGAAATAAAGGCAATTATTTTTATTTTATTAGGAATATAATGGTTTTTTGATTTACGTCTTTGTAATTTTGTAAATTACTAGATTGTAACAAATATACAAGCACTTAACTCTCACGAACATTGCCTTACTGATATGCACCAACTTCTTACTCTTTATTGACACCAGACACCAAAAATATATGTACCTGGGCCTGTACTGAACTGTGGACTGCAATGACACAACGAAGCAAAGTTCTTGTTGGGAAACTGACGGCCACTAATCTAGTAGAAATCGTCCCTGATTGTCAGTAACTCTGTTTGTAAGAACCCGCCAGTTCATCAAGTTACGACTTCTGAAAAAAAAAACGCATGTTCCACCTGGCGTGTGTTGATGTAACTTAACCATTATTGGTTTATTAAACGATGCTATGCTAAATGCTACAGCGTAGAATGGCAAAAAATTCCATAAACGATTTTAAGACAAACCCATAGAATACTTTCGGAGATATGGGGTAAAAGGCTAAAGTTATCCCTATTGATTAAAAGATCAAACCGAAGAAAGTTATGCAGTCAGAGTTCACACAGGAAGCATGAATGGGACGAAGCTTAATGTGTGAATACACCGGAGCTTTCTGTTCTTCAATTTACCACATTAAACATCTTTATCCATATAACTTATAACAAACGGTGAGCCACTTGGCAGTAATAGGCCTATTCTGAATCAGCGCAGAATGTTTGCTGAAAAAGAATTAAGACTGTGATTTCTATACACCTCCCTGTTCCCAAATCACTCTTGAAGAAAGTACACGTCTCTATGAGTTCCAGTCCTAGAATATCAGATCCACAACCGTATGAGAACTCCACAGATCCCAGACCTAGAAGGAATTTGTTTTATAGATTTATGCTATTTTATGTTATTTTTCCCTTCTGTTAAACAAAATAAAACTTACTTTTTGATTAATTTGTAGAAGAAACATAATTGAAATACTGTGCGTCCTCTGAGAGTGCCCCTAGGCCTGTCAAAAGATGCTAGCGAGTTAACATCAAACGAAAATTTACCTCGACCACATACTTTGTCTGATGGAGTAATGATGGACTCGTGGGAAAGGAATGTATAAGCCATTCATCTTAGAATGTGATACAAATAAAAAGTTGTACGATATTACTATTTATATAAAGTTACTAGACAAAAAGAAAGGTGAAACGGTAGTCAGCCTGAAACATACTATAGTCGCTCGAAACTTACGTTACTCTTTTATGGGGCTAACCGATCATGCAAAGTTTCCATACAGTGGCAAATCCTGGTCAGAAAAATCACGGAAATTATAAGCGCCAGCCCCGTATTGTCACTTATTCGCTACGGGGTCCGTATTTAATTTCTAGCCCATGCTTTATGAAAAACGTGAATATTATTGGTCAGAAAAAGATTAAAATTATGAGGTAAATGGTATTTTGTAGAAAATAAAACATTATGTAAAGCGTCCTAAAAATTCAGTAAATTTAATTGTGTCATTGTGAATATGGCTGTTTCCCTGGCCCGGTACATACTACACAAAGTTAGGGGAACCGGTGTATTAGCCACACAGTGCATGGACCTACAGGGTCTCAGAGCTTTTACTGAGAACACGAAATATTTACTGCTACATTCGTCTAGTCTTAGTCACAACGAAACACAAGTCACTGTTAACACACTACGCCACTCACCCCAGTTAGCTACATACATCGACTGGGATCGGTCTGGAAATTCAGTATCACATAGGCCTTCTAATATACTGTAACGGCCAAAATATCGTAGTTTCTGCAGTAATATGTATATATTATTTTATGGAAATGCACTATACGCTCACGAACAAATACACTTGAATATATTATTTATAGTGACCAGCCTCGTGGTCTAGTGGTCAGAGTCTCTGACTACTAATCATGAGGTCCCGGGTTCGATTCCCGGCTCTACCGTGGGAATTTTCCCTGAAGGGGGG